>Ga0208496_1000010_pt1 | contig 66085 bp, 55 predicted proteins | sample CryBogmetaGMA2M_FD_184552 | JGI IMG/M metagenome (GOLD analysis project Ga0208496, IMG submission 184552) | Freshwater microbial communities from Crystal Bog, Wisconsin, USA - MA2M (SPAdes) | ecosystem: Environmental > Aquatic > Freshwater > Lake | place: Crystal Bog, Wisconsin, USA | collected... | reverse complement strand
GAGTATATGATAGAGTTGGCCTCAATGTTTATCGCTGTCGCGCTAGCATTTATTTCACAGTACTACTTTCAATATCGGTCAGATCGTAGCACTGAGTGTAATTTAATGTTATCATTAAAATCCGATCTTTTGAATGATGTTAATTCTGTTAACATTGTAGAAGCCGAGCAACTTAAGACTGATTTCGTAGCAACATCATTTAGAAGTAAATGTTTTAATAATCTTGATACATTAGAGTCTCAAAAAGCACTCTATAAAAATATTACAGATTTTTATTACGTCACAAGAACACCGTATTTTTCCCATACAACACTAAATCAACTAAAAAATTCAGGTGGATTACATCTCGTAATTAACAATCTATTAAAAGATAAAATTACAGCTTACGATATAGGTTTGAGTAAAATTGATTTATGGAACGAAAGAATGAATTTAATTAATATTAATGGATACGAATATATGGCAAAAATATTTTATTCTCCAAGAATCACGCATGAAAGTGATCTAAGTTATCTTGACGCGATCTATAATACAGAGGGAAGCGCACTTAAAACTAAAGATAAAGCAATTTTAATGGGTATGTCTGGCGAGATGGATTCATTAACTAATTATGTAATAACGTTCCACAACCTTTGCACAGCACAACGAAAGCAAGCACAAGAGTTGATCAAAATGATAGATGAAAATTTTAAGCAATAATCATACTGATGTACTTACACTTGGTATATGTGTTTGAAAGAGCTAATTTTCCTCGATTAGGGAAGTAAAGTTAGGCAAGTATTACTCAACCCTTCCCTGTTCAGATTAACCCCAAACCCCTCGTGTTATGGAAGATATTAAAACGAAGCAACACATTGTAGTACCTAAGCGCGTGCGTGAATACATGATCGAACTTGCTTCAACATTTGTAGCCGTAGCTCTTGCATTTATCTCACAGTATTATTTCCAATACAGATCAGATAGAAGCACAGAGCACGATCTGATGGTCTCTTTAGTTTCAGATTTAAAAAATGATATTTCGAACGTTGAGATTAGAGAGAATACACTCAAACCTCTTCAAGAAGCCGGTATCGAACTAGAAAGTTTATGCTATGGTGATTACCATTCGTTAGAAAATCAGAAGTTGATGTATAAAGATGGTCTTATTCTTAAGCGTTACGTCTACCAAATGACTGTAAATGAAGGGACCCTTAATCAATTAAAAAATGCAGGCGGCATGAGACTTGTTCGTATTCCTGAAATAGTTACTGCAATAAACATCTATGATACCAATGCAAGAAATGACACCACTGTGTTGAGTAATTTAAGTCTACGTAAAGATGAATATGTACTAGGATACTCGAAGGTATTCAGACTCAATTCTTGGCATATTAATTCTTTAATAGCTGATTATAGTATCATAAATAATTGTTATCAAAAGTATGGAACGGATTTATTAACCGAAAAACCCGATGATCTGGCCATGTTCGGCAACAAAGTTAATAACTACACAGATTGGGTTACTCTTTATGTAAACAGTTTTCTATTACAAAGAAAACTTTTGGCCCAGAAACTCGTTTTACTTATTCAATCACGCTACCACATCGAGTGATTTTTTGAACGGTTTTCTGTATTATCTAAAAGCACTGCAGGGCAAGTAGTGTATTGATTTATATTAAATTAGTATAAAAATAATTTACGACCTGATTTGAGTTTGTGTACCAAATGCAGCTAAAATATCACGGTTAAATGCATCAATAGCAGTTTCTTTCCCAGCAACAATTTGCTTCATTTTATCGTACACAAAATGGTAATGAGCTGCCGCTATACGTGCATGCGTTGTAGCTTTGTCATGAAGACCGCCTTCATGCGCTAGAGCTGCTTTTTTGTTATGATTCGCCGCATATTCAAGATGCTCTGCAATACTATAATGTATTTCTATGTGACCTGCGTATGGCATAATTCGATGAGATCTTTTCAGTTAGCTATTAATAACAAGTATACGGGTTTTATATACATTTATTGTTACAATTTTGTCATTTAACGCTACTTTAAATAGCATCTATCATGCCAATAAAGGTAACGTTAATATCATAAACTAATGATGCGCATATATTTACTCATAACATAACTTAGTTTGATATTATGTTCTCTTGATTTGGGCCTTATAATACTGCAGCTCCCTAACCAGGCAGAGACTCTTTGCTAAATCATATACCAGTAGCCGTAACTCGCTAAATATTAAGAGCAACTGTGTTAGCAGTATGATTTAGCTAATAAATCTAACAATCGCAGCTGCATGCATTTTAGCACAGTCAACAACTGGGAATGGCCATGCGCGGTCTTTATACACCAAGTCTAAATCTGTACCCGCTAGCATTATAGCCTCAACTGATGAGCGATCTATTAAATCCCTACCAGCCTTGATAAAAATTTGTCGTTGCGACTCAGTTACAACTCCAGCTGTTGCCATAGCAACATAAGCATCGTGAACCTGAGTTAAGTTATCTGAAGCAGGTGCAATTACATCAGCATTTGAAATAGCACCATAAAAACATGATTCCATAACAACTCGTGTACCAATTAGCCCGAGTTTTTTAAACTTCAGCTTAGAAATCTCATCATCAATAATATCTAGTAAATTTAGGACGGGTAAAGAAGAGACTTGCATGAACTCGTTTACGCAAAAATGTCCAGCGATTGATGTTATAGCTAATATATCTACGCCTGCTGCTTTTAATCTAGTAGCAAGTTTAGAATAGATTTCTACTTGAGCTACTTTATTACCGTTTGCCTGATTATGTAATAATATAGAAGTATCGGCATGCGCCATTGTAAGCTCAAGTGGCAATCCTGCTTTTGAAAAAGCACTTATCAAATATCTATAATAGTAATCGGTAGAAGCAGGTCCAATACCTACAATGAGTCCTAGATGCATAAAAATATATTACTGAAATAATATACATGCAGCAAATATAAAACCTTAACGAATAACTCTCATGCCACATAGCAATATAGCATCTTGTAATTCTTTAAGTCCTGAGCCTAATCATTTAATTATATTTTGAGATCTACAACTATGGTACTCAATTTTCAGTATAATTTTATAAAGAGAGCACCACTATTATGGTGATAATTACCGCTCTTTAATTACCGAAAGTATAGACTTTTCTGCACGGGGAAAATCTGCGCTGTAATCTTCTCCTAGCAATTCAGCAATAGTAGCCGCTATTTGAGCTTGGTGGATGTCCTCAAAATGAGTGCGCTCCCCTAATGGTGGTATTGCAACACCTAATAAAACCATCCATGTCTCCTCAGAACGGTCAATTTTTACTCCATGGCCCGTCCAATCTAAATGTGTAGCACCACGACCATGATCAGGCGTTACTATGAGAGTAGTTCTATCTCTATATTGAGGTATCGATTGTACATGCTCCCATATCTTTTTAATAAACATGTCGCAGCGTTTAATAGATTGTAGATATTGATCATAGCGCCTTTGGTGAGCCCACTCATCTGGCTCACCAAAGGCTATCAACATGACCTTGGGCTGCATTGTATTAATTTGATCTATAGCCGCATGGTAAACGAATGCATCGTAATTTTCGGATTCACTAATTCCGGGAATCTCATCCATCAATTGCTCAAGCTTTAATATATCTTTGGAAGCACTTCCTATATTTGAATGCTGTCCTGTAACAAATAAAGGAAGCCTACTTCTTTTTTCATTCAGTATTGCAGTAAATACATTCCATGCTGCAGCTGCTGTTACCTTACCCGTATAATAGGGTTTATTATTTAACCACTCAAGAACAGTCACATTATGATTTGGGATAACTTTATTTGTAACAATATCAGGATCAGGTATGCCCGTTAATAATTCATTGTAGCCTGGATATGAGACTTTAGCCTTATTTGTAACGAAGCACTTACTACCAATATTTCGATTGCCAATAATTTGCCCTTTTTGCGCCATCTCACCCCATACAAATGCCATTAACTTTTTTCTTTTATCCTCATTTCTGTCCGTTATAAAATCTTTGCGTGTCGCAAATATAAGGCCTTTAGGAATACCCCCAGAAGTACTATCAGCAGATATTAAACTTGGATCAGCACCATTAAAGACTTCCTGCCAACGAAGTCCATCGATTGTTACGATGATTACATTGTCCGCTTTATCCCTAGCAGCATAGATATCCGGAAGCATAAAGGATATGCTAAATACGAAAATCAACCTCCAACCAAATAATCGCATCAAACTATGATATATAGGCAATTTTTTGCAGTCAATCATGAGCCGCATATCGCAGTCTAATTATTAGAAACCTGCCAGTAGCTATCTTAAAGCCGTTTTCGGCATTCCTCGAATGCTAATGTAATCTATGGAAAAATTTTTCTCTCTAGTTAGGCACTTTTGAGTTACTTTAAAGACGAACGGCTTGAAGTTATAAGAAAGTGATCCGTAAGTTCAGTTGCTGACTACTAAGCACAAAAAAGCACCACGTCTTAGGTGGTGCTTTATGAATTAAATAATAAAAGTATAATTTTGTTATTATTTTCTTTTATAAAGATACTTTTAGCAGATTACTTCTTACCTTCTTCTTTTTCCTTTTCTTGCACAGCTGCTTCAGTCTCTTTGTGCTCTTCAGTTACTTTACCAGTCTCAGCGTTGATATCAACTTCTTCTACTTTGTTTGCACCTTTGATATCGAAAGAATAAACGAGAACGCCTTTTTTAACTTCCATTTCTAAATTTTCAACGGTTCCACCTGGAACTTCTTTTAAAGCTGTTTCACGAGCAGCTTCTTCACTGATCTTAGCTTTTGCTTTTAGCTCAGCTTGAGATTCAGCGTGTACAAATGAGGTTGATAGTGAGATAACAGCGAGCAGGCTTAAGTACTTAAGAGGAGATGTGATTTTCATATTTTATTTATTTATAGACAGAGATAATTCTATCGTACCATATTTTATATAACTTAAATAATTTTCTTATTAATCTAGCAAAATAATAGATGAAACTAAGTTGTTATAATATCACTGTTTTACGCTACAAATAGCCTATAAGTCTATAAAAGGAACTTTTGTTAAATGGTCATACGATAGTCTGTAGCTTATAGGACAACCAGCCACTTTACCTGCTTATGCGTAATAACCCCGGTTTAACGAAGACGCCAAGCTGTTGTTTTTTATAGATATAATAAATTGCTGATCTGCAATAACTTACACATATATGCATATTTAATGAAAACACCCCTACTTGGACGTAAAATATTTGGCTTACGAAATATGAATTATATTCAACACTCAGTCGTTGGTTTTTTCATATTAGTTAGTACATGTGCCGCACCTTGTTTGGCTGCTTCATCAACCTCCTCAATACACGGCGAGGTTATTATTAATCGCCTTGCTTCACAGTGGGAGTCTCAACAGGTACAGGAACCTTGCATTCTCCCAAACCCCAAGGATCCGACAAAACTTGTTATGTTTTATTCAGGTGTACCTTCAGCCAATCGGCGGCTGTGCTATATAGGCAAAGCGTGGGCCCTGAAATCGGATCCCTTCACGTGGCATCAGGATGAGCATAATCCCGTATTTAGTCCGAGTAAAACTGGCTGGGATGCAGGAAGCATTCGATTAGATACAGTACTCTACATCGCAGAAGAGGATTCATATTATATATACTACTCTGGTACAATTAACTCGACCCAGGACCGTATCGGGCTCGCGATTTGCCCAGCTGGGACCAATGGTTATACTAATATCACCGAGTCCTACATTCAACGAGTGGGCCAAACTCCGGTTTTATCCCCAGAACCTACTGCTCCATATTTTGAGAAAATGGCCTCACAAGCAGCTGTCTGGCGTGAATGGAATAAATCGGAAAAGAAATGGAACTGGTTTATGTATTATTCATATCGAGGCAAAAATGGTATCTTGCCTGGCCTGCGACTAGCAACTTCCAGAGACGGTAAACAGTGGACACGTCAATTTAACGCAAATGATCCACGCGGCATGGGGCATATATTCACTTCAACTTCTGGAGCCTATTACGAGTGGCATCAAATTACTAAAATAGGTGATACTTACGTACTGACAATTGAGGTGGGTATAGAAAAAGGTAAACGCTGGCGCCCGGTAGTGGCAGTTAGTCAACATCCTGACAGAGGTTGGCAACAACTCGATGTTGATACAATCCTTCAAACTAAATGGGCGGGATTGTACCGTGATGACACGATGTATCATGTGGCGACTCCGGCATTTTATGAAATTTCAGGGCATTGGTATCTTTATATCCAAGCCTGTCCCTTACCTTCTAATGGCAACTATATCGATGGCCACTGGGATATGTGGTGCGTGGCATGTGAGCGGATTATACCGACTTTAACCGGATACACGCATTTACATATTCCTTAAGTTGCAAAGCCTTACTTGTATATGTGAGCCTTGATTATCCGTTGGAGCTTAATGATCATTCAAAATTTATAAGAAAATAAGCGTATACGCGCTTGATTATAAAATAATACTATAACGATCTCTTAGCTAAAGATTGATGTTTTCATCTACTAACGTTACGAGCGCTTTTTTCATAGAATTTCATATCTACTTTTAGTACTTCTTTTGTTTTACTCGAAGGTGCTTAAGTAGTCTTATTTTTTAAGATTAAAAGTAGACAAATCGTCGTTTACTTAGAATGTTTTCACCCCGTTACTCCCCAAGTTTATATAAAACCCCCATGCAACACCAAGACAATTGCCACTGCTGTACGTCTGAATTGACCCCCTTAGGAAATCAAAAAAAAGCCTATTTAACAAAACCTTTCTCTGCTACACGTGCTGCTGTGAAATATAGCCGGAGCGCTTCAAAAAAACCTACTATCCAAACAACTACAGTTGGATCTTATCCGATTCCAGAATGGCTAGCTGCTTTACCCAGCGAGCAAGCAGTTATTGACGCGACTCGTGTTGTTTTTGATTTACAGCGGCAAGCTGGCATAGATCTGCCTACAGATGGTGAGCTATATCGTTTTGATATTAATCATCCAGACACGAATGGTATGATTGAATACTTTATACGTCCCATGGCTGGCGTAAGTGCAGATGTTGGCAGGAGCGTAAGTGAAGAATTTCAGCGTCATACACCTATGGGTTTCAGAAGAAAACCTGCAGGTGTTGTGACAAGTGCTCTAAAAGAAGGATCTTTAAATTTGCTCGCTGACTGCCAAAGAGCAGCTTCTGTAGCCGGAGGAGATTTTAAATTCACCGTGACAAGCCCTTACATGCTATCACGTACACTGTTAGATCATCATTACCGTAATTTTGATCAATTAACTCTAGCCATCGCAGATGTTCTAGCTGCTCAAGTGCGTAGCCTACCAGCATCCTGTATTCAAATAGATGAAGCAAATATACCAGGAAATCCAAAAGATGCTCCTCTTGCAGCTAAAGCAATGAATGTTGTGCTAGATGCAATTGATAAAGGAACAGAGCGTGCTGTGCATTTTTGTTTTGGTAATTATGGCGGTCAAGCGATTCAAAAAGGTTCATGGAAGCAACTTACGGCGTTTTTGAACGCCCTTCATACAGACCACCTTATACTTGAACTCGCCCACAGGCCACAAAGTGATATTGATGCACTTAAAGGTATTGATAAAAATATCGATTTAGGAATTGGTGTCATTGACATCAAAGTAAATCATATTGAAACGGCAGACGAAGTAGCCTCACGCATTGAGTCGGTAGAAAAAAAAGTCGGCCCAAATCGAGTAAAGTGGGTGCATCCAGACTGCGGCTTTTGGATGCTAAAACGTTCTATTGCAGATAGAAAAATTGAGGCTCTAGTAAAAGGTCGTGATCTTTACTTAGGCCGCTAAAGGCAGCAATGAGTACATAGAAAATCTATCTACTCATTACAATTAAGTCAGGTTCCCTTTAAATTACTGATTTGTAACCTACTGCCTTTAAAGTGAACCACTCTCGTGCGTAGTTTGGAGTTAAACTTAAATCCTGACCCATATTTATAATTAATGACGTATGTTTACAGAGGTCAGTATAATAAATCCTAAATAACGAATACAGAGATGATTATTTAATTTCAAATTTTATAAAATGACGAATTCTTTTAACGAAACTTTCTTCCTCGAATGGTTTAATCATATATTCAATTGCACCTAAATGGCCTACTTGTGCTTCAGTAGTCTTATCAGAATACGCTGTTAAAATTATTACAGGTGTATGCTTAGTCTTTTCACTTTCTCTAAGCTTAGTAAGCATAGTGACGCCATCCATTATTGGCATTGTAATATCAAGTAATATCAAATCGAGATGCTGTTTACTCGCAATTTCAAGACCCTCCTCACCATTGCCCGCCTCGAAAAACTCTACAGAGTAATTACTAAATAATCGTTTAACTAACTTTCTGAGAGTATTACTGTCATCGACTGTCAATATTTTGGTCTGCATAAATTATTTATTAAAATAAGATAACAAAGTAATAATTATAAAATTATTGTTTCAATCTTTTAATATAATATGTCTGCGATTCAGATCGGGTAAGATGCCAGTATTAGTCGTGAGACTAACTAATATTAAAGACACGTATCAAAAAGGAATTAAAAGTCAGAGACTGTTTGTTTAAGTGTAAGAATTGCTGAACTATTAAGATCAGCAAATGAATATTACATCACGTTACAGATTCAGAGTTAGATCCATAACTTGTATAATATTCTCAACCGAAAAATACACTTCAAATAGTAGCCTAGTAAAGGTATTGTATATACCGGTATAATCCCAACCAATCAGATCTGTCTAAATATTCGGTGTTTGCCAAGCACTTACATTTTTATGATTTTAACAGTAACTAATGAATAAGATAATTCTATTAATTATAGTTAGTGGTTTAATTTACCTCGGCCTTTCAGTGCGTGCGCTTAGAAAAACAATCGGCCTGGCATTGGTCGTATTCGGTGCAATTATATCATTAACATTAATAGGATTTATAGTAGGTCTACCAATGGTTCTTGTCGGAGGATTTCTTTTATTTATCGGTAATAAAAGATAATATTATCAATGAGATAATTATAACTACGGATGGTTAGCGTTATACCTATTTCTTTCTTGAATATTTTTTGCTAGTAGTGGGTAAATTGAACCAGCTAGTTTATTAGCTTCATATCTCTGCTTTGGGCTCATTTCCTTTGTTATTATATGTAAAGTTTTTGCAGCGCTTTGTTGACCTAGAGAACGAGCAACTTGCCACCATGCGCATGCTTGTACGATATCTTTAGAAACACCTTCGCCTTCATAGTATAACTCACCTAAGTTGTATTGAGCTTGAGGCAATCCGTTTTCAGCTGCCAAACGAGTCAATTTGTAAGCTTCAGAATCATTTTTTACGACACCTACTCCTTCATGGTATATCCATCCGAGATTACATTGCGCATCCAAATTACCCTGGGAGGCAGATAACCGGTAGTACTTAACGGCTTGTTCGTAGTCTTTTGATACGCCTTCTCCGTTTGCATACATCCAAGCGAGATTACATTGCGCTGCAGCATTATTTTGCTCTGCAGATAAGCGATACCATTTAACTGCTTCTGCATAGTCTCTCAATACTCCCGTATGGTTGTAATATGCCAAACCTAGCTTAAATTGCGCAGTAGCATCTCCTTTCTCTGCATTCTTACGCAATTCAGCTACCATCGATTTATTTGATGCGAAGCAACTAGCTAATAATATGTATAATATTAGCCCTACTTTTAGCACATATTTCATATTATTGAATAATTACTTTATCTGAAATATGAGAAGGTATTATTAATGACCGTCATGAATTAAGGCTCAAATTCAATATCGTCTTTTGTCCACATTTTTTTATCAGGCCCTGCACTCTGGATCTTCATTTTTATACCAGATTCTGCATGAAAAAAATACGGAGTACCCCATCTATCACAGAGCTCACCTGATTCATTGATAGCTTTATTGTTAGCGGAAATTAAAACTAAACCTAATTTATTTTTTCCCGTTAGGCTTAATGTTATTTCGGCATTACTACCAATAGGGTTACCTTTATTTTGAAAATTAGTACGATAGGTTAATAAAATTTCAGATACTATATGCAGATCTTGCTCAATTGTATTTGATTTTGAGTTTAGAGAATCTGCTAGAGCAGGAAAATCGGAGGTTGCTTGTTCAGGTATTTTAGTAGGCTGTATCTTTTCGCTTACTGAAATCTTATCACCCGTTGTAACTTTGAAGTTATCAAGGCTCTTAGAAGGCTTCCTTAATAATATGAATAAAATAACGAGTATCGTTACAATAACTAGTACAGATACTTTACTGCGTTTTTTCATCCAAGGAAACCTAGATTCGCATTTTTAAATCGCCCAATATTAGGAAGTACAGTTGGTAAATTTGATGCACTAACACCAAACCAGCTCGCGAGTGTTGCGGCATATTCATCAACACTCGTTGTTGGAATCCAGCGTCCTTGACCTGTGTCATCTGGGCCCCCCATAGTTAGTGTGGGCATCACACCGTAAATTGAAGCTCCGTTTACTGCACCTCCGAGGATAAACTGATGATTACCCCAACCATGGTCAGAACCATCTCCATTTGACCTAAAAGTGCGCCCAAAATCAGATGCTGTGAATGTAGTAACTTGATTTGCTACTCCCAATTCAACTGTAGCCTTATAAAACGCGTCAACACCTTGGCTAATTTGTTGAAGTAAACCAGCATGTGTACCAGATGTGGGATTAGCTGTATCTAGTTGTGAAGCGTGCGTATCCCATCCTCCAAGTTGCACAAAGAAAACTTGCCTTTTTAGTCCGATAGACGGCGCAGCTGCAATAAGCTTAGCAGCCATTTTAAGCTGATTACCAACACTTGTTGATGGGAAAACTGTTGTAATAGCAGGTGTCTTTGCAAGCACACCATTAAGCAAATCTGCACTTACAATAGCATCACTAGTTGCTGAACCAAATGCACTTTCAAGTAGTCCAGGTTGAGATTGTGAAATAAGATCTTTTTGCGCTTTAAAGCGTATGCCGTCTAGACTAGTTGCACTTGAAGTGCTCCCACTCAAGCTCACTGCACCACTAGTTGAGATAGCGTATTCACTTACATTGCTTCCTATTTGGAAAGTGTTTTTCCCAGCTAAACTAATAGACATCGATATTTGATCACTCGTGTTAAGGGAATTAACCAAATCAGCTACTCTTCCACCCCACCCTGTAGAAGTAGGTCTATCTGGTACACTATGTTGCCACTGTACTTGTTGATCACTATGCGAGTATAGTTGTGGTGGAAGAGGAATTGAACCTGATATATATTGAGCTTTAGTAGTAGGATATACAAGAGTGCCAACGTTAGCTAGAAACGCTAGTTTACCGCTGATAAAAAGATTGTTCAACTCAGTAACAGAAGGATGAAGGCCCCATGTGCGACCATCTGAATTATTGGGTGATATCTTAAATAGACTAGATTCAGGAATCGCTAAATTTGATCGAGCTGAGGAGTAATCTTTGTAGCCTAGGCCTGTAGGAATAATTAAATTATTTGCATCATTACCACCATTTAAAAAAAGACACACTAAGGCTTTATAATCTCCTGAAGTAGCCTGCGGTGAGAGTGAAGGTAATATAGAAGCTGGGCTAGCAGCTGCGGCCATTAATCTCATACTTCCTAAAGCCGATAATAGGCCTGTGGCTCCAACAGCAGCACAACATGATCCTGCTATAAAATTCCTGCGGCTCGTTACATTTTCGGATACATCATTCATTGAGGTAAATTTATTAAATGATTTTTTGAACAGCATCACCGTTGAATTGCTGCGTTAGGTGAGGACGATATTAATATAATTGCAGATTTTACTAAATCTTCAGTACTCGCTGTTGATTTCAGTGCAGTAAGCGTATTTACGATACTAGACTTTGCTGCTGTGCTAAGTGAATTAGCACATAAAATCGTAGCAAGATGATCGGTAAGGGCTGCTGGATTTGTAGCTAAAGTTTTCTCATAATTGAGATTAAGTGTTATTGTATAGGGATCTGCAGTCGTTACTGGCAGTGAAGCATTTGCGAAAGTCCTTAAAAAATTAGGTGTATTAATTGCATAATTATCATCCGTGATTTCGAATTCAGGAACTACAAGTCCAGCTTCTGCAACTGGGCCAGGTAGAACATAGTCTGCATGATAGTAATTAAAAACGGTAGGTGATCTAAGAGGTGCTTCAGCAATAGAAGACTGTACTGCTTCTAAGCGAGTAGCAGAATATATAGTAGATATTTCACCTATAGTTGCTGGCTTGGCTGTTGCACTTGTTATTGGAGTACCATTTACAGTGACACGGTAACCCATATATCTACCGCTAGTAGATGAAGCTGAGAAACCACGCAGCAGAGCTGTCAATCGAAGTATAGGTTCTTTTAATTTACCAAATGCAACATTAGAAGCTACCAGAGGCGAACGTGCTTCATAGTCTGTTAGAATTGCACGTACAACTGCACTTAAGTCTCCACGCACTCCAGAGCCATTATTCTCAAACTTTTGTGCTACTCGATAAACATACGCGGGACTTGGATTACTCGTTACAAGACGCTGTATTAATAATTTAGAAATAAACGGTGCTGTGTTAGGGTGATTAAATAAAGCATCAAGTGCTAGTTGAAGGTCTTTTGCACCACCTTGATTTGCGGCAATGACAGTACTTGTAACAGGAGTTAGATCCTTAGCAGTATCATCATGATATAAAGGAAACAACTGCATAGAGCTGTAATAATTAGTACTCGCCGTTCTAAAAGAGGCTAAGTTAGTTGAAGGATATGCCCAACCGGTTAATACTTTAGCCATCTGCGTAATAGTTGTTTGGTTATACGTAGGCACTGTAAGGCCATCGGCTCCAAGTAGCAGTGTTCCGTCGGGTTGGAGTTTTACTAGACCTATAGTAAACAACTGCATTACTTCACGGGCATAATTCTCATCAGGCGTCTGTCCAGTTACAGGATCTGCCTTAGAATTTCTAAGTGAACTTAAATATAATCCCATTTCAGGACTTAAAGTTACGTTTTCCAGGAGAGTTCTAAAGTTACCAAATGCACCATTAGCAAGTATGTCATAGTAGTATGCTAGAGCTTCCGACTGGCTGTCTTCACCTAATGCTACATCAGATACAACAAAGATTTGACTCAGCGCAAATGCAACACGTTGCCGAAGTTGGTCATCTGCAGTAATTGCTACTTTAAACCAAGCACTTTGCCGGTTAGGTGGATGAATCGCGTTCCAATTGCTAAAACTTCCACTACCTCCATAAGTAGTTCTGTCATATTGTATAGCTGATCTGTGAGAGGTGGCTGGCTTTGCCATCTGACTAGTAATCCAGGCATCAATGCTACTGCCAGTTAGTGCGTCAATTTCTGCTTTAGTAGGGCCAAATGTTGCTTGCGTTAGAAGGCGTGCAGCATCAGTTGTCGTAACATTTGTCAGAGAGACACTGGGTGCCGCTGGCGGTATAGTGAATGTTTGTTGACCTACACCCTTAATAAATGAACCCTTCACCTCTCCTGAAGGATAATTTACTGTATCTATTCTAACAGATACATTTCCGCTTTTAATTGCACTGACTATATCGGCAACTGAGTAGTTACCTGTAGGTGAGATAGTCCACTGTATCCCACTTACTTGGCCAATACCCAAGTTTAACAAGTAATCTTCATTTGAACCAATTGTAAGATGAGCAGAAACTTCTGCAGAGCTTAAATTTGAGTAGTTAACAGTCACTGATGCGATCACTCCACTTGAACTCAACATGATAGTTGCAGTTCCTGATGCCGTTGATCCACTAATAGCAGTAGAACTAGGCCGCAGTGATGTGATATATAAACTAGATGGGCTATCTGTAATAGATACCGTTGCGGTTTGTTTTGAGCCAATCACGTAATCAGTACTTGAAAGTAATGTTAATACGGCAGTGACTGTACCCTTAGCTTGAATTTCAGGATTTGGGGAAAGAGGAAGAGTTATAGAAGATACACCTGTTGGGAAAACCACCACTCCACTCAACTGTGGATAGTCTGTGCCGTTTACAGCGGAACCTCCTACGCTATAGTTCACCGATAAAGGCATAAAAGTAGGTCCCGTTCTTGTGAAAGTAAATTCACCTGAATTTAAGCCTGATTGATCTGCATTCGGCTTACTGGCAGCTATTGTGATAGTTGGAAGTTCACTCGGGGTTAGATCATATGCTTCAACTATAGCTACACCTGACTCTGCTGCTACTGTGCTTGAAAGCTGTACTCCATATAGACCTGGAGATAGATCAACAAGAACGGCAGAATCTTTACTATTTGGAGTGTATGAAAATGCACCAGCTGCAATAAATGCATTTGCCATAACATTGGCGTTAACTGATTTAGTGTCGGTAACTACACTCCAATTATCATTAGATGCAATTACGGTGCCTGACGATGTTGTGAGCTTTAAAGATGGATCAGACAATGTTCCAGTTACACCGAAAGGAATTAATGCTGGTCCAGCAGCACGAATTAACATTTTACGAGTACCAGATCCATTACCTACAACAAAACCAACAATAGGTGTAGTACCTTGAGTAACTTGCAGCCTTGTAGAAAGATTGATCAATTTAGATGTGGAGTTTCCCACTTCATAAACTTCGATTATTACAGCTCCAGAAGTACCGTTAGCACCAGCTGCCTGTGCAGAGTAATTACCCGGAGGAAGTGTAATTACTATTGCGGAATCCTTGCTAGCCGCTGGTAACTTAAATGCTCCAACACTATCAAATGTGATAGAGTCTGATGGGATCCAATTATCATTTGTTGCGATCGCTTTACCACTACTATCAAAAAGTGTTAATATTGGATCAGCTAAAGCTCCTGTTACGCCGTAACTTGTAAGAGTTGGTCCCACGGCACGTATAAGAATTTGTTTATTTGTACCACTTCCAATAACAAAACCTGCCGTTAATACGTTTGCACCGGGTGCAGTTATAGCACGGCAGGATATATTACTTAAACGCGGCTCTTGAGCTTGTGCTAAATTCAATGGACATAGCAAAAAAGCTATAAATAATCCTAAAGATAAAATGGTCTTCACGTTAGTAATTTATAAAAAAAGGACGCAGAAATTTTTGTTTTAAAAAAGAACACATAAACTTTTCTTAAATTTATTTAAATTACAGGAAAAGAATCATATGTTTTCATATGTACTTAATATTTAAAATAAGGGCAATTAGTGGGGTAATAGATGCCTAATTACCCATTAACTTCATCGCAAACTTAAACGCATCAAAATACTAAAATTGATACATTAAGCATTAAGAAGTATCTTAGAGACCTGTAAGCCCAATTGCCTACCTCCAATATTTAACCGAATTGTTACTTTTAATTTATCTGCAATTGTTGTGACGGAAATATACGTACATATTTTTTTCTTTGGATTTTCTATTTAGATATATTTTTAAAACCTGATGACATTAACCCTAATTTAATAATAAAAGCGTTTGTTGACGCATATAAATATAATTTGGCTTCGAATCTCTACCGCATTGGAAACTAATTCATTTTATATTTTAAAAAAATAGTATTAAAAATACCTTTAATATCTATTTGGATTTCGTGTTCGGATTTATATTTTTCTTTTTACCGACTTTGGCCGCATCTTTTCCCTCGATTATCTTGGCTGGAGTTAAATCAGTTTTCGAGACGAGTGTTACTATGCCGGTTTCGCTAATTATATAGCGTTTATTCTTATTCAATGCTTATAAAAGTTTATAAATTACGTTAATAACAACAAAATGTTTCAACTCTCTACGCAATCACATATTTAGGCACACAATAGACATCAGGGGAACATAAGTACCACTACTACGTAAGATTACATAATTATTTTTAGTGAATACGTCTAATATGCGTAGTGCAGTCAATCTTCGTAAAGAAACAAGAATGTAATGCTACGATTTCATAGCTTACGTTTTCAGCACGTTGGTTTTAAAAAACGCGCTACTTATCTAGATAAAAATGCCAGTAATACTACATACCTTTACTTTCTTTTATATTTAGTTTAATTTCATGAGTACATGTCTAAAAGTAAGGTAAATCATCCAAGGCATTACTTATCTGTAACTAAAGAACGAAACAATATTGCCGCATATGTAGACTTAGCAAAAGAGCAGGTAGCTTCTGGTAATATTACGCAGGCATATATCACTGCATCAGAATTAACTCGTTTAGACTCAAATAATGGATTCCTAAATGAAAAGATTACTGAGTTAGAACTGCAGATAGACTTAGATTTAAATCAATTAACAATATATAAAAATAGAGCGGGGTTGGTATTAGCTAAAAAGTCTATTAGCCCTAGAAGCATTTTGATCATAACAAATATTTTTCCTCCACAAAAGTTAGGCGGATTTGGTCGAACTATGTTTGAGTTTAGTGAAGAATTACTAACACGTGGACATAGAGTACGCGTTATAACTTCAGATACCCCAAAACTAAAACGCAACCATCAAGAATTTCATAAAAAATTTGAAATCAATGTTAATCGCTCATTAAAACTGTTTGGAGACTGGATTGATGGAGCTGCTGTAGCTGAACCATCGATTGAAAAAAGACATCAAATTGCTACCTACAATGAACAAACTGTTTTAGATGAAGTTAAAGAATTTTGTCCAGACATCGTAATTGTGGGGAATCTAGATTTTTTAGGTAATTTATTTATTAAAAAACTCACTGATTTAAATATACCTGTATTACATAGATTAGGTAATAGTTTTACTGGATCTGAACCCAATGAAACACCCACTTCTGCAATTTATTGGATGGCTGCATGCAGCAAGTGGGTAAATGATGTTTTACGCAACAATGGGTATAAATTCAAAAAATACCTAGTAATACCTCCAGGATCTCCTTTGCATTATTATTACAGGTATTATCCACCTAACCGAGAAACGTTAAAAATTGTTTATTCAGGTTTAATTCTTCCATTTAAAGGAGCACATATATTATTGGAGGCTCTCGTATATCTTAAACATATGAATATACCTTTTGAATGCAATTTTGCTGGAGACACTTTAAGTGATTCGTATCTTGAAAATCTTAAATTAATTGCTCACGTAAATAAGATTTCAGATTATGTTAACTTTATTGGATTTCTAAGTATTGATGAGTTGTCTAAGTTATATGCATCAAGTAATACTCTTGTATTTCCCAGTGTCTTCGAAGAACCCTTTGGGAAAAGTCAGGTAGAAGCAATGGCTGCTGGTTTACTTGTAATTAGTAGCGATACAAAAGGTTCTATAGAGTTATTATCTGATAAAAATAATGCTCTAATATTCAAAAAGAATGATGCATACGATTTATCACAAAAACTGATTTGGGCACATAACCATCAGCTTAAAGCTGCAGAGATTGCTAAAATTGGGCAGAATTATTCATTCAAATATACAACATCAAATTGCGTAGATTTACTTGAAACAGCACTTGATCAAATGATTACCTACGCTAATTCGAGAAAGTAACTTACCGTTTGGATGGAAAGTGTTTCATTATTAATTAAATAAACACTAATCTATTATATGATAATCCTATTATATAGAATCTAAGACTAGAATATTAAAAAAGCACTACTGATTAAATAGTACTTTTTTTGTGTTCTAAGATGATGCGTTTACTTTAAATCTGAATTCCACATATCGCGTAACGCTTTCCATTTACCATCGCTTTGCTTTTTCCATACGCAAAGAAATTTCCCTTTATCATTTATTGGTTTACCATCTGGGCCTTTCATGGACAGTTCATAAGTACCACAAGTGTAACCAATATCGCCTGACGATGCTATTTCAGCATGCTGTGCTTTCCATGAAATAGTAAGGCTTGGATCAGATAGCATAGCACCCCATATCTTTTTAGCACCATTATGCCCTGTTCCAATAATATCGTTAGGTGGGTATACAGTGGCGTCGTCGGTATAGAAAGAAACAACTAGATAAGTATCCTTTTTTACGGCAGCTGCAGACCATTGATCATCCAATTTAACTAATGTTAAAGCTTGTGAATCCATATCAGCTGCAAGCCCAATGCCTGCACTGAAAAGTGAAATTAATAACGTTTACAGCAACTTCTTGATTAACTTTTCCATATTTGATCCTTTTTTTTTGGGGGGGTAATTTCAGAAAGAAATATCTGAATATACGATCATTGTTATATACTAAAAATCAGTCAAACGCCGCACTTCATCGCTAAATCTGCGCCATATCGATAGATAGGCTTAAGCCATAAATACGTAAGGCCTGATCATTTGATATAAATTATTATTGCACAGAAAAGTCATTAGTTCGAACGTTACTATATTCCTAAACAACTGAAGGATAGTATACTTAGAACATTTATCCCAAGATAAGCTAACAACTTCTTTAACATACCTATTAATTTGAAACTAGGTGTGCCGTTTAAACCTTACACGTTAAATATAACATAAAAAATAAAACCATAGAAATATTCTGACGTGAAAATCACCACTCTTATAGTCGAAGATGATGATATGGTTCGAAAAGTCATTACTCACAGACTAAAAGAAAATTCTGCTTTAAAGATCGTTGGTGAAGCAGATTCATTTGATGTAGCTGTAGCTAGTATTAATAAGTTGAAACCTGAACTGCTATTTTTAGATGTACACCTATGGGATGGCAAGACGGCCACTGATCTACTATCTAAAGTCGAATACAAAGCCAAAATAGTCTTAGTATCTGGTTACAATGACTTTATATTTGATGCAGTAGACTTGGGAGCAATCGCATTCCTGAGTAAACCATTTTCAAAACAAGATATAAGTATTGTAATAGATAAAGTAATTAAAGCACTTTAATCTCTTACAAAGATTAATACAATAAACCTATAGATCTATTCTATTGCTTACTAAGTAACATAACAACTTAGCTAATTTTATAAAGCAGATGTTAGGTAGATATATCTATGCTAGAGATACCGAAACTAAATCGCAGATGAATAAATTATTTAGTTAGTCGCTGTAGGCGAACTTCTAGGTGTTAATTGAATAACATGCGTGATTTTCTTTATGAAATCGTCGTCATCAAATGGCTTAGTAATGTAACCGGCAGCACCCAAATGTCCAACTTCGGCAATAGTATGAAGATCAGCATCTGCCGTAAGCATAACCACAGGTATATGCCTTGTTTTTTCATTCTCCCTGAGATGTGATAGCATCACTACTCCATCCATTACTGGCATAGTACGATCGAGTAATATTAAATCAGGATGCTTTTCATTAGCTAAAGCGAGTCCCACTTCACCATTTTCTGCTTCTATAAGATCTACAGCGTAAGGCTGAAGCAATCTCTTAACGATCCTTCGTAATGTTGAACTATCATCAACAGTTAAAATCGTGGTGGGCATATTATTTGAGTAATAGTGAAATTTAGACAAAAAACTTTTATCGTATAGGTGCTAGAATCGCTAAACGAATTCAGTATAACGACTCGAAAACAACATAGCTAAAATATTATTTGCACATTTATTTAGATCCCGGAAAAAGATTATGGTTTAGTCTCATATTATATCCACTTTCTTAATATTTGTATCTAAAGCTTTCAATAATCTGGGACATGGCCCCATTAATTTTACTAATCCAAAACATTGCTTAATAGATAAATATTTAGGTAATTAAATATAACCCTCTACAAGCCATTTAAATGAATGCAGTTTTTAACAAACACATGGTTTCGGTAGTGATTCCATCATATCTACAAGGCCAATATCTAGAAGAATGCATAAGTAGTGTTATTGCCCAATCATACAAATATTGGGAAATAATAATCGTAAACGATGGTAGCACTGACGAAACAACTTCGATAGCTAAATTGCTAATAAAAAAATACGATGCATATAAAATAAGGCTCGTTGATAAAATTAACAGTGGAGTATGTGATGCTAGAAATGCAGGAATCAAACATTCGAATGGACATTATGTACTTTGTTTAGATGCAGATGATAAGATTCACCCAGAGTTACTAAATAAAATGACTCACCTGTTGGATACAGACGATTCTGTAGGTATAGCTTATTGCGATTGGCAACATTTTGGTGCGTCTAATTTAACCCATCCAAGTTTAGAGTTTTGTATTTTACATTTATATTCAGTTAGTAACTATATACCAAATACATCTTTATTCAGAAAATCTGCATGGCAGTCAGCAGGTGGCTATAATAGAAATATGACGGCTGGCTTAGAAGATTGGGATTTTTGGATAGCAATGTGTAAAAAAGGTTTTCTGGGTAAACGCATTCCTGAACCACTATACTATTACAGAATTAAAGACACTGGCAGGAATAAAGAATCTCAAAAATATGCAATGCAGTTATTTAGTCGCATTGTTCTAAATCATCCAGAAATCTATGGTGTAGAAAATGTAAATGCAGCTATCAAGGTTCTGGCTCATCAGAATTTACCTTCAACTACTATTGAGCCAATTTCACAAGAAATATTTGTTTCAAGTGATGATTGATACTTTGTACATTAACTTGTCTTAAGTACTTTGGTTGCTATCTACATCACAACGGACTATTTACTAAGCTAATTTATTAATCTCATATACCACCTATTATTTTATATAAGTTGTTATGAGTACAATAGTATTGCCTGAGATCCAAGTAGTTCCCTACAAGGCTGAATATGCTGAGCTGTTTCGTATCTTGAACGAAACGTGGATAAAAAAGTATTTTTTCCTCGAAGCCTCAGACATCTGGACACTCAACAATCCTGAATCGGCAATTATAAATAAAGGTGGATTTATTTTAGTCGCACTCTTTAAGTCTAAACCTGTTGGAGTCTGTGCCCTTATACCGCATGGTACAGCATGCTATGAGCTTACTAAATTAGCAGTCGACGAATATTTGCGCGGTAAAGGTATAGGCAAGCTCTTGGTACATGCTGCAATCGTTAAAGCAAAACAATTAAACGCTGAATCGATACACCTTTACAGTAATACTAAACTTGAACCAGCTATTAGTTTATATAAAAAAATTGGGTTCGTTGAAGTTGCATGCTGTTCTTCACACTACGAGCGCTGCAATATACAGATGCACTTTAGTCTAACGTCTGACCATCATGAATGACTCTATTGCTTAATTCACATTTTATTGCAGTTTAGCTTTTGCTGGCGAATAAACCTCATTCATGAAACAGCTTTTGATTAGTACATTTCTTGCTCTTCTTGTATATAAAAGCTTACTAGGTGCACACCCATATACGAGATCTCTTAATGGAATTGACGTACTGCAGCGTGAACAATACGTCTTACTCCAAGGTAAAAGGATTGGTTTAATAACCAATCATTCGGGGCAAAATAAAGATGGTATCCCAACAATTGATCTACTCGCACAAGCTAAAGGAATAACGCTAGTTGCTTTATTCAGTCCAGAACATGGAATACGAGGAGAAGCAGACTCAGATGTAGGTGACTCAATAGATGCAAAAACACATCTCCCTGTTTATAGTCTATATAGAGCAGCACCCAAGCGCCTCCCGAACCAAAGTAATAATGATTATCAAGAGATGATCATGCGTTCTAGGGGACCGCAATTGTCACAACTTGAATCAATTGATGCTTTAGTCTTCGATATACAGGATATTGGAGCACGTTTTTATACTTATGCAGCTACTCTTAAAGCATCCCTTCAGGCTGCCTCGGAAGCGCATAAAGACTTCTATGTTTTAGATCGAATTAATCCAATTAGTGGATTATTCGTAGAAGGTCCTGTATTAACAGATCCCATCAATTTTATTGGTTTTCATCATGTGCCCATACGTCACGGCATGACACTTGGTGAATTAGCTCAGATGATGAATTCAGAATGTCATTTAGGAGTAAGACTGAAGGTTATTTCTTGTGAAAACTGGACCCGAAGTATGTGGTTTGATCAGACAGGCCTGCCTTGGAAAGATCCATCTCCTGCTATCAAAACGCTAAATGCGGCGATTTTATATCCAGGTTTATGCCTAATGGAGGGAACCAGTGTTTCTTTAGGTCGTGGAACAACTCAACCTTTTGAGCAAATTGGCGCACCCTATATCGATGCAAAAGCATTAACTCAGGCCCTTACTACCTTACAACTTCCCGGCCTAGCATTTGAAGCCGTGCACTTTACGCCAACCGATACACTCTACCGTGGCCCTAAAACGAACTTAAAGCTTCGTAATACCCCCTGTAACGGTGTTCGTATTATCATCACAGATCGTAATAAATGCCGAAGTATCGACTTAGGCATTCATGTGATATTGGAACTTGAAAAACTTTATCCTGAAAGTTTCAAACTCAGTTCTATTGAACGTTTCTTGGGTGACCAAAAAACATTTGATTTAATAAGTTCAGGAAAATCTATTACAGAAATATATTCTTCGTTCAGCAAAGAGCTAGAGGCATTTAATAAACGTAGAATTCAATATTTACTTTATCCTAATTAATACTTTCTGCTTGGATATATTTAAAGATTCTATCCGCCACCTCTAACACCTTCTCATCATGATGGATTAGACCGTAGAAAGTTAGGGCAAAAATTACTTCCTTTGTGTTTACATTTTTAGGATGCCCTGAAACGAACTCCTTACCCACCCCTGTGCGTGTGTTATCTGTTACATCCACTTCACCCGATGGTTTGATGCGCGCAACTTCCCAATTCACAGCAGCGGGCAAAGCATCTTCAAATTCTGGTATTGAGATATTTAGAGCAAGCACTTCGCCAAAGAAGATTGATACTGCATTATAACTCGAGTCTCTTCCGCCTTTTTCTATAAAAACACCGTCTTTATCTCTATGGGCTAGAGCATGGGCAATGAGTCGTTTTGAAGTCTTAATTAGGGACTCATCTTTTAAAAGTAATCCACAATAACCAAATGCTTTTGCTGCAATCACAATTCGGTTAATTGCCAAGGTATTATCGATGATAATTACATCATAATTTGCGCTCATTAAATCACAGGCTTTCCTAATCTTCGGCTTTAGCTTTTCGATACGATCATGGAATCGAGGCTCCATTGGGGAGTCCTGTATGATGACAATTGCGTGTGCTAATTCCTGAAGATAAAAAAATGTGCCCCTTACGTTAGCTGCATTTTTAAGATTAGTTTCATTCACTACCGCTCCATTTGGCTTTTGATGCTCAAAGGCTTTATCAATTGTAACCCAGGCACGTTCTACTTCCTTTGTATCACCAGCAATAACAGCCCCAATCATATACCAACACGTTGCCCTATTGGAATGAGTATCACCGTTAGCGTCGGGCTTACCTTTAATAACGAGTGCCGTAAGCCTTCCCTTGGGAAACTGTTTTAGATAATCCGTCTCACTTAGTCTTACCTGCATTACTGAACTATACCCAATGAGAGATATGAGTCCAAAAAAGAGAATTCCACTAATTAAATATTTATGAGGTGACATACTCATGGAGTTTTTAATGAACTAGTTGAATAATGTGTGTTAAGCGTGATAAGCGATACATCATTGAATCTGATTTCGATGTCATTAGCTACCCTCGCAACTTGCCAAGTCTTGGCATTGCTTTCAATATTAACTCTCAAATTAGGCAGCTCCCACACAGCTTTAGTAATGTGATTTATATTAACACCTGTAGCATGAATGCGAAACACAACATCACCTTGATTTGAGTGAATGTTAAGTAGGTTTTTATCTGCCTTGGCATCAAGCAGAGGAGCGCTACTAACATACATCCACGCTATACCACCATCTGATAGCTTCCAGTGTATAGTAGCAGGATGAAACTGACTTTTAGGTGTTAATATTCCACGCGTAAGCCCAGTCTCTTCAGCTCCAATCATAATATCATCAGCAAACCATGCCGTCGCAGTTCGTGAGCCATCGGCTATCTTTTGCGTAACACGATGTTCGCCAGGAAACACCGTAAGATCTTTTACAACTTCAGAAGGTATATGAGTGCCTAATGCTGCATAAGTCATTGCACATAGAAAATCTCCGCCATGGTCCATAGAAGAACCTAGTTGAGGCAGCGGCATTTGATTATTAGGTAACGAGAAACTTAGCCACACTCCAACGAGTGAAGCGTACTGGGTCATATCCATACCATAGGCCCTATCAAAAGGACCTGCTAAGTTCTTTAATCCAGGGTGATAAAATCGGGCTACATCTCGCCAAAGCCCTGCTTCCATTGTAGCACCCATCTCTCTTAGACGCGGTGTTACTCCATAGCGTCTGAGTAATGCAAGCCCGTAAAAATCCACTCCATAGTAAGTTGGAGAATTAAATTCATCAAAACTTTCGTTCAGTTTATATGCGTTATAAACTTTTTCTGTCCATGCTTGACCCTCGCTTAACCAACGCTCGTTATGAAAACGCTTTCCAGCAAATGTCCTAAGAAAAGCATACATTAAAGAAATATTAGTGTATGTTGGAAGAAGTCTTCCTTGTTTTATTTCGCCGGAAACTGCGTGCTTAATTGCGTTTTCTAAAATTTCTGTGTCATGCGCTGAAATACGGTCGCCATGTTGAATTAATGCCAGTGCAAATACTGTCCCCACAAATTCTCTCCAATTAGGATCATAATCGACATATGCCCTTCCTTTAGGCGGAGGAAGCTTCTCTTCAGCGACTCGCTTAAACGTTCCATCCCAAGGCATTTCAGGTAAGTCAATTTGGGTGGCTGCAACTGCACAGAGTGTTCTAATACCTCGCTCAAAATCTCCAGGTTCATCACGTGTCATTAAACCTAAGCCATACCAGGATGAACCACGAACCGTATGTGAAGAACCCGACCCAATAAGCGCTGCCCGACTATCCCAGTGTGAATCAACAGAGTTGATTGCAGATAGAAAAACCTCCTTCGTACGAGGATCAAGCGTATCCTGGGCACTCAAAGAGCCATCTAAACCACCCACAGTGAGCATCCCTAGCCCAATGTATCTAAATAAGAACTTATAAGCGGATACTAAACGTGTGAATACTTTGGCCATATCTCAAAAGACGTCCAACACAGCTAACAATTACAATGATATTAATATTCGGTCCACCTAGAAACATGAGCTACTAAGAAAAATATTTTGATTCTTCTTTTAGCCTATATTCGCCTTAATGTTTAAATGTAGTCTATAAATACTGTATTACTCCAGCCTATGAGCAATAAAGCCAATTCAATCATAGAACATCTTAAGATGCAGAGGATTCCACATGAAGGTTCCTGGTTTACATTAAGTTACACAAACTCTTTATTTATACCCCAAGCTGTATTGGGAGAACATTACGCTTCTTTTAGACCAGCAAGCTCCGCAATTCTTGCCCTAGTCACTCGCGAGGATTTTTCAGCTCTCCATAGACTCGTTTCTGATGAATTATGGCATTACTATGACGGCTCAAGCCTTGAGCTCCTGCTTCTTTATCCAGATGGCAGCTCATCGCTTGAAATATTAGGTCCAGACGTTCTTAATGATGAAAAGCCTCAAATCACAGTAAAGCGTGGAACATGGATGGGGGCTCGGCCAGCTACCGCCACAACTGAATCCTACACACTGTTTGGTTGCACATTAAGTCCTGGTTTTGAATATTCTGACTTTGAATTAGCAGAGCGTCTTGCCCTGCAAAAACTATATCCGGATCGAACACTGCTCATTGAGAAACTTACCAGATAGACATAGCTTCTAAAGCTGCGGAATAGACTATTTTATCGAACACGCATGTTATAGGTCTTACAAGCTGTCTACATATACAAATAATTTAAAATTATTCCCAAATCTCATACTCAATGAGGTAGCTCATTTTCATACTTACCCCAGCCTTGTATTAGTGCATGCACCACAGGTGCCCCAACTCGGTAAGCAGATTCAAAAGCAAGCATGGCTCCTCCCTCTTCACCATGCAAAAGACTGTCTATTGAAGAAACTCCTGTTGGCGGTTCACAGTAGTCACTTGCCGTACGCAAAACAAGAAACCGTTGAGGATCTACTCTTTTTGCGTTACCAAGCATATATAATGCATAAGCTACACTTTGATCTTCGCACTGTGTAGTTACGAAATGAGCCTTCCCATCTGTATACAGCTTACACCAGTCACGTGCCCATTGACTAAGAACAGGACCACCCCAATAACGCGGTGTGCCTAGTGTATCCCCTAATAATACAAAGGGTTCACGTTGAGCATTAGGAAACCCAACATACGTTTTGCGATATTTATTTAATTCTGCGGTGTCAGAAAGTTCTATATTTTTTGTGAGATTATAAGCCCAATTAACAAGACCGTTATTAAGTTCAAAAGCCATAGGTTTTTGACTCCAATCATGTGGACCTGGTTTTTCATTTGGTTGAGATGAACCATAGGCGAAAATGCCATATGGCCAATTCTTAGGTGCATCTAAACGATCCAGCTCGTTTACATTATCTCCGTCTACAATCCACTTTGCCCACGCAGCACTTCCTACACTAGCAGCTTGAGGATCTATTCCAGCTATACCAGCGAGTACAAAGTAAGTTTTACTTAGATCAAGATGAGAATCGAGGCCTGCAAGCATCATAGCAAGTCCGCTACGATTACAGGTTCCTGTGAGCATAGCATAAACGCCTGAATCGTTGTATCGTATGGGGTGCGCTAGCCCTGGAATAAACAACTTTCCGGTTAATTTCTCACGCTCGACCCAGTATTGCAATTCGCCAGGAGAGTCACCCGTATCATTCCCGATTTCAAAGGTCGTTAAAATCATCACTTTTGGCTTAATGGCCTCAGCGTGTAATGAGTAAAACGCCAGACATCCACTGCAACATAGGATAAAGATAAATAATTTACGTACGGATAGCATATATGATAAGCTGTTGAATAAATTTAATAGCAATTGCAGTGCCAGTGGAACTACTTAATCACTGCATTCTTAGCAGGATTAATCTTGGCTCATTGCACAACATCGTAGATGAAGGAATGAACTGATTACAATGTGCCTTTGTTTCTTCATCGGCACAACAAATGCAGGTATCGATCACCGTACAACATGTTAAAACGCATCTTTGATCTCGAAGGCCATAAAACAACGATTGGGCGTGAAATCCAGGCTGGCTTCACCACCTTTGCCGCAATGGCGTACATTTTAGCCGTCAATCCGCTCATCTTAAAAGATGCAGGTATGCCACAAGCGGCACTAGTCACAGTAACTGCAATTACTGCTGCCTTTAGTACCGCACTTATGGCATTCATGACTAACTACCCCTTGGCACTGGCTCCGGGTATGGGTATCAACGCCTACTTCACCTATTCAGTATGTATTGGTGCAGGGATACCTTGGCAGAGCGCTCTTGGTTTCGTTTTTATAAACGGTACTATATTCTTAATGCTTTCAGTAACAGGTATTCGTGAAAAAATAGTTAATTCAATCCCGCTCTATCTGAAGCTCGCTATAACCTGCGGCGTCGGGCTGTTTATAGCTTTTATAGGACTTAAGAATGCAGGCATTATTATAGCCAACAAAGCTACATTTGTAAGCCAAGGAGACTTCAGAGCTCCTTCCGTAGCTCTGGCTCTTTTCGGTATTGCACTGGCTGCAATTTTGGTAACTCGGAAGATTCCCGGTGCTATCATACTATCTATACTAAGTGTAACAGTACTAGGAATCTTTATCCCCGATGGTCAGGGAGGTCATATAACAGTTTGGCCTCACTCAATCTTTTCTCTGCCTGCATCACCTGAGCCTGTAATGCTCAAACTTAATTTTAAGTATGTGATAGAACATTTTGCTAAGGCGCTACCAATTATACTCACACTTCTAATCATCGACATGTTTGATAATATCGGAACCTTAATTGGGGTAACAAAGCGAGCTGGGCTAATGAGACCAGACGGAACACTACCCAAAGTAGGACGCGCCTTGATGAGTGATTCTATTGCAGCTATTGTCAGTTCATTAAGCGGAACTTCAACCGTAGTCAGTTATATTGAATCAGCCAGTGGCGTTGAAGCAGGCGGTCGTACAGGTCTAACTGCATTAACAACGGCAGCGTGTTTCTTGGGTGCTTTGTTTTTTTCGCCGCTAATTCTTGCAATACCTAGTGCGGCTACAGCTCCGGCTCTAGTCATTGTGGGCATATTCATGATGCAGTCTGTTATCGAGATCAAGATGAGCGACTTCAGTGTTGCTGCACCTGTTGTGATAACGATTTTAGCAATTCCTCTTACTTTCAGTGTTGCCGAGGGTCTTGGCCTTGGCCTTATCAGTGCAGCTATTGTTAAACTAGCTAAAGGAGAAGGAAAAAAATTATCGGCTATGACTTATATCATAGCTGGCATCTTCTTTTTAGAGCTATTTAGATTCTGGCCTTTTAACGGCTAACGCTACTTTTGTTGTAGATTATAGTATTAGGTAAAATAATTACTTACTGCAGTAAACCTGTCGCGCACTCTCAAGAGGCACCACCTAGCAAAATGAAAATTATCCTGACTAAGGGCAGTGGAAAGTTTGATCGCATCACCTGTATTAGAGAGGATAAAACAGAGACCAGCGGCTTACTACCAAAGCAAGGTATTCTGCCTCACGATGTTTTCCATTTTGTTGTAGAAAAAACTCTTCACTGGGAAAACGGTTTCTTGGGATTTATCAAAAAGGGTATGCCTATAGATCCCAATGATGTACATTTACACAAACGCGACTGGTCTAAAGATATTCAAGCACTTCAAAGTGAGTGCTTAGTAGAAGTACTCCAAGCAGAACAGTGGGGAGGTGAATCTGATGTAGTCACCTTTAAAGACACCCTGGCTATAAGTTGCAAACAACGCAAAACACCCACCCCAAAACTAAGTGATCAAGAACTTAAGAATATTAAAACTGAGCTTAAAAATTTAGGTGCAGTGTGGAGGCCTCTAAATCCAGGTGGCTTTATTGAACTCGAGTTTTAGAAAGATTAAGTACATACGATTCTTGCCGTTATGTCATTTTTTACGCTGTCACATTATAAATATCTAAAACTTTTTTTTATTACTTCGGCTATAATTCTATCAAGATCACTAAAAGCCGATGTTCAAAAATTAGACTCTGCACTGTCGTTTACAATCGCAGGTGATATGCGTAGTTTCACAGAAAATCCAAAACAAGACGGTAAACGCTTTTTTGATGGTGCCTGTGAAGCTATGAGTCGCGTAGGACCAGGTTCGTTTTTATTGTCACCGGGCGATTTTGATCCACCAGCATCAAACAGGGCAGTCATTGATCGATATCTAGGAAAAAATTTTCCCTGGTATATTGTTGTAGGAAATCATGATGTTGAAAATGCAGTTGTTATGCCTTGGGTTCGCTCATGGCTTAAAGACAAAATTCCTAACGTAGTTCACCGCGGTATAGCTGGAAGTCATTTAAGCTTATACTCATGGGATTATGGAAATTCACACTTCATTGCTATTGATACTTATCCATGGGCTGTCCCTGGGAAAAAGGGCGTAGTTGATTTAACCGATGACACTTTCAAGTGGATCGAAGATGATTTAAAATCTACGCATAAAGCATTTATTTGGGTTACTGGGCACCAACCAATACAATCCTTCCCAGATATGGATACGCACAGATCTCGCCATGGTACAGACTCAGTAAGTGTTAATCCACAAACTGCACAGCGTTTTATTGTCCTCCTAGAGCAGTATCATGTAAAAGCATACTTATGCGGTCATACCCATGACGTATCAGTTAAAAAACTCCCAGGAGGTCTGTGGCAATGTGATACAGGACATTGCCGAGGGGGCGGTGACACAGGTTCACCAAGTTCATTTTTAAAGGTCCAAGCAAGCTCGGAGGGAGCACGTGTGGAGATATACCGTTCCGATCCTTCAGGAAATACCTATACTTTGCGCAGTACTGTTGACCTTAATTAAGTATAATTATGCGTTATAATGCTGCCTAACCACCTCTAAAAAAAATTAAAAAATATCTATTACAGGTTAAACCACGCAATTAATGATCTTACTAAAGCATAAACTTCTGCTGACTGTTCTACTAGCCACATTGCTGTTTGCAATAAACGCAAACTGTCAAACAGATGAGATTCAGGTTTACGGCGGTGATATAGCTAACCCAGGAGAAGTCAGCCTCACGTTACATAATAATTTCACACCCGCAGGTTCATCTACCCCAAGCTATAATGGAGCTGTTATTGCAAACCGCAGCTTAAATGGAGTTCCTGAATTTGCGTATGGTTTAAACTCATGGTGCGAACTGGGTCTTTATCTTCCTGTCTATACCCTGACTGCAAATCACAGACTGTACTCAGAGAGCGGTAAACTTAGAGCCCTGTTTGTCATTCCTGATGCAGATAAAAAAGATTTTTTCTACGGTGTTAATTTTGAATACAGTTCAAATGCTAGACGGTGGGACCAGTCAAAATATTCGGGAGAGATTAGACCTATTATTGGATGGAGAAATAAACAAATGACTTTTGTTATTAACCCAATTCTTGATTCTAGTTTTGATGGCCTTAGCAGACTAGACTTCGCACCTTGCATTAGACTCTCGTATGATCTCTCTGAGCTGTGGACTATAGCATTAGAACAATACTCAGATTTTGGCCCATTAAATCACCCCTACAATATCTCCAATCAACAACAGTCTTTTTTCTTAGTATTAGATCGTAATGCAAAGACTGGTTTTGAAGTAGGAATTGGTCACGGCTTAAACCAAGCTACAGATAAATGGGTTATTAAGTTTATAGTTAATTCGACACTTATCTCACATAGTTCGCACTAGAACGAATTTATAACTTATAAGACTTACCGTATCTTAATAAAGAAACGGTAAGTCTAGATACCTTGTAACTAAACAGGTGCGTATCATTTACGCATAGTTAATTTTTAGCTTGTAGAAATTATAGCTGTAAAGGTAATCCCATTTCAATAATCTGGGAAGGTGGTATTTGATAATAGTCTTTAGCAGGACGTGAATTTCGAGTGAGAAATGCATAAAAAGCCTTCTCCCATTCCCACATACCACTGTTACCGCCATTGAGGACCATTTCCCTATTAAAGAAATAGATGGTTCCGTTGGTTTTGAATTTAACGCCAGCAGTATGCATCATTTCAACTAAAGCACTCACGTTAGGTGACTGCATGTAGCCATAATGACCATTAGCTCTCCAAATTCCGGCTCCAATTTCACGTAGATCTAAACATTTATTTTCCGGAACCGTAGGAACATCTTCGGTCACAATACTCATCAATATAACTGTGTTATGCAGGCTATGGTTTGCTTTTACATGATGAAGTAGAGCAATAGGTGTTCCTTGTTGAGAGCCTACCATGAAAACTGCAGCTCCTTGTACGCGCACAATATACTTACTGTGTGCAATATCGATAAGCTCTGATTCGGTTACATTATTAGCGTATACAACAGCAAAAACTGCATCGCGTCCTGTTTTCCATGTATGCATCACTGCAAGCACTACTACTGCAATAGCAACCGGGAACCATCCTCCATCCACAATCTTCAATGCATTTGATGAGAAAAAAGCAAAGTCGATGACTAAAAATAAAGCGCAGATAGTTCCAATTTTATACATTGGCCAATTCCAATTTCTCCTAGCTACAAAGAAGTAAGCAAAAGTTGTAATCGCCATAGTACCCGTAACAGCAATTCCATAAGCAGAAGCTAACTTATCACTGGATCCAAAAACTGCTGCAGTAAGAATACATCCGATTGCCAATAGCGTATTAACAAAAGGTACGTAGATTTGCCCAGATTGTTCGGCATTAGTGTAGTTAATTTTAAGGCGAGGAAAATATCCTAGTTGAATAGCCTGGCGTGTAAGAGAATATGCTCCTGATATTAGAGCTTGGCTGGCTATGACAGCTGCAACAATAGAAAGTCCTGTAAGTGTCGCGCGACCCCAACCTGCTGGAGCCATAGCAAAGAAAGGATTATCCGTTAAATTAGGATGACTAAGAATAAAAGCCCCTTGGCCAAAGTAATTTAGAATAAGTCCTGGGAAGGCCACAAAATACCAAGCAAACGCAATGTAGCGTTTACCGAAATGACCCATATCTGCGTAAAGCGCTTCTGCGCCTGTAACTGCTAGTACGATTGAGCCTAGCAGAGTAGCAACTTGAGCTGGTGGGTGATGCAGTAAAGCTATGCCATAGGCTGGATTAAGCGCCTTGAGCACACTTGGTAACTTGATAAGGTGCCAAGCTCCTAATAAACCAAGTCCAATAAACCATACCAACATTACAGGGCCGAAAATACCTCCGATGCTTTTTGTTCCCTTATGCTGAACCCAAAAAAGCCCTGCCAAAATAACACACGCCATCGGCGTTACATACGGTGTAAAAGCAGGGCTTATCATATTAAAACCTTCTGCCGCACCTAGTACTGAAATTGCCGGGGTAATTATTCCGTCACCATAAAGTAAAGCAGCACCAATTAAAATCATGATGACCATAGGGCCTAAAGCTCTGCGCGATACATTCCCCTTTGCGTCTTTGCTTTTGCTATGAATTAAAGCAAGTAGAGCAAATATACCACCCTCTCCTTGATTATCCGCTTTCATAACAAACCAAAGATACTTAACACTTACAATAAGTAGCAGAGACCAAAAAATAAGGGAAAGAACCCCTAAGACTCCAGCCGCTCTGTCTGCGACAGGAACGTGAGAGATACATTCGCGCATGGTGTATAGAGGACTTGTTCCTATATCACCAAAAACAACACCTAGAGCGCCTAAGCTAAGTGCTCGTTTTGCAGCTGGGCTTAACTCCAGAGTAGAATGACTAGACATTGGTAGTACTATTACAGAGGAAATACCTAGGCCAAGCAGTTTTTCATCAACTTATCTAATTATTGTGCTTTATTAACGCAGAATTACGTCATCTCGTAGAATCTAGATAACACCAAATCTCTATATTTAGCTCCTGCTTTACTTTCTTATATAAGTACATACCTCTTTTATTGTTCTAATCCCAATTACCCCATGTCCAAAAAATTATTAAATAAAGTTGCTATCATTACTGGTGCCAGTGCTGGCATTGGCCAAGCTTCTGCTCGTGCACTCGCTGCTGAGGGTGCAAGCATCGTTATAACTGCTCGTAGAAAATTGCAGCTTGAAACTCTAAAAAAGGAAATTGAAGCCTTAGGCGGAAAAGCAGCTATTGTCATCGGTGATGCCAAAGAAGAAAAGACTGCTATAGAAGCTGTTAAGGCAGCGGTAGATCATTTCGGAAGACTTGATATCCTGATTAACAATACAGGCATGGGTAATTACAAAAAGCTGGTCGATACCACAGCTGAAGATTATGACCAAATGGTAGACACAAATGTGCGTTCTACTTTTCTATTTTCAAAGTATGCAGTTCCAGTAATGGAAAAACAAAAGTCTGGAACAATCCTCATGGTCTCGTCCATGGCAGGCGTATACGGTTTTGCGGGAGAGGCAGTCTATTGCATGACTAAGTTTGCACAGGTCGGGTTTGCACAAGCACTTGACCGTGAATTACGCGAAAAAGGAATTAAGGTGGGTGCAATATGCCCGGGCGGAGTTAAAACTGAGTTCGCTATTGGCACAGGTCGCACGGAGGAAGGTGTTGCGCAATCAAACATGCTCGATCCTGAAGATGTTGCTCAGGTGATTTTACTCGCCTGCACCCAATCTGCAAAGTCACGCATTATAGAAATTCAAATGCGAACTATGGCTGAAGGTCTTGCTTAATTACTTTTTGCTGAGTCGTACATCCATCCACACGGCAAGCGTTAGCACAGCTCCTCGAGCGATAAACTTAATCTCGGGTGCAACTGCAATTAATGTCATTCCATTAAGGAGCGTTGTCATAATCAATGCTCCAAAAATAACTCCGCCCACAGTACCGCGTCCACCACGCAGAGCTGTACCACCAATCACACAGGCTGCAATCGCATCAAGTTCCATCAAGTCGCCTACTGTAGTAGTACTAGCACCTGAATAAGCGGTAGTCATAAATCCTGTCAATGCAACTGCAGCACCCATTAACGTGTAGGCAAGTGTAGTAACACGTGTAACATTAATTCCGGAAAGCACCGCAGCTTCAGCATTACCCCCTATCGCGTAAATAGAGCGACCAAATGCGGTGTGCTGTGTTAGAAAATAAATCACACTCGCGCTACAAGCTAACACCAATACCGTAAGCGGCACTCCTCTGAAGTGGTTGAATATTACGGTTAATCCAACAATCCCTGTAGTTATTACAAACCACTGCAAAACTGGTTTTAAGCTTCCCGATACAGCCAAGTGATGCTCACGCCTAGCGACACGTGCATGATGCATCAAATAGGCAAACAGTCCTGCTATAACACTAGCTAGAATCAGCCCTAGCTGATGAGGTAAGTAGTAGGTCGTTAATTTAGAATAGATATTTTCTACATCACCTCGCGATACAGGAATCGTTGAATTCTGAATGATCTGCCAAAAAAATCCTTTAAAGATTAAAAGTCCACCTAGAGTAATGATAAATGAAGGTATTTTATGTTTAACAATCAATAGCCCCATCAAAGACCAAATAATAATAGCTAAGACTAGCCCGATCCCAAGTGCTAGGTAAGCAGGCACATTATATTGGAAAATGAGTACTGCAGCTAATCCACCAATTAAACCTACGCCACTACCTACCGATAAATCAATTTGTCCTGTTAATAAAACAAGGAACATTCCTAGAGCAAGAGTGCCTGTAATAGAAAATTCAACAATTAGTTGAGTAAGATTTCGTGGTCCAATAAATGATGGTTCTTTTATCGCAAAGAAAGTGCAAATTGCCACTAGCGCAAAAGGCATTGCAAGATTTCTAATCAGTTTGAGATTCATAGTTAAGATTGATTAAGATTGTCCCATAGCAGCAGCGAGTAGCTTCTCCTGAGTAAATGAACTCCTACTAAATTCACCGCTTAGAGTACCTGCATGCATCATCATAATCCTATCACTCATTCCCATGAGTTCAGGTAACTCACTTGAAACAAGAACGACTGCCTTACCTTGATCTGTTAAGCGGTTAATCAGTTCATACACTTCTAGTTTAGCTCCAACATCTATACCCCGAGTTGGTTCATCAAATAAAATCACTTGCGGTTCTGTCATAAGCGCTTTGCCTATCACCACTTTTTGTTGATTACCGCCTGAGAGTTCCCCTACACGATGCGTTTGATCCACTGCTTTTATGCGCAGCGCATCAAACATAACTTGGTTAGTCTCGTACTCTTTAATGAGATCTAGTTTCCCAAAAGACACAAACTGGCTTAAGCTAGAAAGAGATAAGTTAAATCCAATAGCTTGATCTAGAACTAAGCCGTACCTGCGTCTATCCTCACTTACAAGCACAAGACCGTGCTTGATAAGATCGCTGGGTGTATTGTTATCATCCAGACATTTTTTATTTATCAAAAGCCTTCCAGAGCAGCGCACACCCCACACTCCAAATAAATGCATGAGTAGACTTGTTCTGCCTGCCCCCATTAATCCACCGATTCCAAGCACTTCACCAGCTCTTACCTGGAACGTTATATTTTTAAGTATAAGCTCATCATTTTTAGTGTTCGCGGCACAGAGATTATCTACACTCATTAGCACCTCGCCTAAACGTTGCGAACTACGCTTAGGATATAAATCGCCGATCTGCCTACCTACCATGGCACGTATTACTTCAGGAATTGAAGTCTTAACTGTTTCTACAGTAGTTATACTCTCTCCATCGCGTAATATGGTTATACGATCTGCTACCTCAAAGACTTCGTCTAACTTATGCGATATATAAATGCAGGATGTTCCCGCTTCTTTTAAACGTTTTAGGTGGTTTAGAAGAATCTTAATTTCATTATCAGCCAAAGCTGCAGTGGGTTCATCTAAAACAAGTATTCCAGTATGCTTATCAATTGCCCGAATAATTTCGATTAACTGTTTTTGCCCAACACCTAATTCACAAACCAAGGTTTCTGGTTTTATATTAAGATCAAAAGACTGTAATAGAATTACAACGTCTTCGTGTAACTTTGCCCAGTCTACACGAATTCCAATCTTGGGAAGTCTTCCAAGGAAAATATTCTCAGCAACACTGAGTTCATCAATTAAGGAAAATTCTTGCGTGATGACTGCTATCCCTACTGCTTCGGCATCACGCACAGATTCAAACTCAACCTTCGCTTCATTTACCCTAAGCTCCCCTTCGTAGGAACCATAAGGATAAATACCGGATAAGAGTTTTATTAATGTAGATTTACCTGCTCCATTTTCTCCACACAGGGCATGTATCTCACCTTGCTCGAGCTTAAACCCAACACTTCGCAACGCAGTGACACCAGCAAAGCGTTTGGTAAGATTACGTGCTTCGAGTAAAGCCACAGGATTACTTCAAATCGTCTGCAGAATGAAATCCATCTGCGACAACCGTCTGCATGAGATTAGCTTTATCTACAGCAATGACAGCTTCAAATATTGAAGGAACCTCTTTAGCTCCATTATTTATCGTAGCTGTCGTTTGAGGCGTTACACCGGTAGCAATATCAACAGCAACATTCGCTGCTAAAGTAGCCAGCTTCTTAACTGGCTTATATACTGTCATCGATTGCGTCCCACGCAAGATACGCTGACACGCTGCAAGATCAGCATCCTGACCTGTTACGAGAACTTTACCTGCTAGCCCTTCTTCCAAAAGTGCTTGGATTGCTCCACCTGCAGTTCCATCGTTTGTTACAATAACCTCATCAATAGCATCACCATTTTTAGTGAGTGCTGCATTCATAATTTTCTTACCTAGCTCTGGCTTCCAATCTAAAGCCCAGTCTTCGTGAAGAACGATAATCTTACCCGATGCAATAAGCGGATTTAAGATATGATCCTGTCCCTCTTTAAACATTACGGCATTTTGATCAGTTCTAGAACCTAGAATACGTACAACACGAGCTGGTCTATCTTTAGGCAAATGTTCTACCGCATACTTTGCCTGCGCCTCACCGACTTTAACATTATCAAAGGACAAGTAGTAATCTACTAAACAATTCATAATCAGTCTATCATACGAAATAACAGGAATGTGAGCTTCATTTGCAGACTTAACTGCACGGCTCATTGCTTCCCCATTATGTGGTACAATAACTAGAACATCTACACCACGACTGATAAGAGATTCTACGTCGCGCACTTGTCGTGTATCATCACTAGTCGCTGATTGCACAATTACACGTGCACCGCGCTTTTCTGCTTCTCTAACAAAGGTATCTCTGTCTGAGATCCAGCGTTCTTCTTTTAAAGTATCGAGTGAAAGCCCAATAACGGGGTGTTCTTTCGATGCATGTAAAGTTGATGCGCATAGCAAGGCGCCTAGGCAAAGCGTAATCCGTGGGGACATAAGAGGGGTTTGAGGAAAACTAAGTCCAATAAATAGCGCTTCTTAATCACGAATTGCAAGAATTCATAAGCTAACACCTTAATAAACCTAGAGCCTAACTAAGGTATACTGGTTTTACTTTTAAGTAAGCTGATATTCAGCCGAGGCAAAAATGGTAATCATAGCTCTTTTAATCCTTCGTTCATACTCTGCATGACGCGTATCATGTCCCACTAAGTAAGCTTGAATAGCCTCAATATAAGAAGTCTTAGGACTTATGCATAAAAACTGCTTAACAAGCATTTGCGCAATATCCTGAGGCTTATTCTTACTGATATTCTCTAGCAAAGAGGAATCGACTTTGAAGACTGCCTCACCCTGTGCTCTAGCACTCGCAATTGCCCTTTTTTCGTCTTCATTAAGTCCAGCTTCATAAAATGGCGTAAATAGCCCCTCGACCATATTACGCCTTGCGGCAAGCGATGTTGAATTAATCCACTGAAATCCTCCTACCCACCCTCTGACATTTGGCGGATCAAAAAGCACTTGGCCCATCTGCTTAAAAGGCGTTATGACAAAACGCGGTACTGGAAGGACATTTAACTTAAGATCTTGGAGTAATCCCAAATAAAACTGAATTGGGCTTTTCACAAAATTACCGCGATACTTTTCTTCGAAGAATAACTTACTACCAAAAAATGTTTTAGCGATCCACTGTAAGCTGTAGTTAGCCTTGCGCCACTTTTGTCCTAGAGAATCAAGATAAGAGTGATCGATCATTGTATCACTTAAATAAAATTTAATCATCTCATGAGGTAAAAATGCACCTGCTGCAGGTAATTGATAGGCAAGATCAATTACATTGTCTCCGTTAAATCTACCGGTTTTACCAAAAACCGTTTTATTTCCCAAGTCATGTTGATTAGGGATAATAACGACTGTGCCTACATTTTTGCGCTGTCTATAACCTGTAAATGCACGGGCTGCTTCTTTAACATCATGTTCTGTATAATTACCTTCTCCTAATACAAACAGCTCCATTAATTCACGAGCGAAGTTTTCGTTAGGAGATTTCTTGTTGCTCTTATTTAAATCTAAATAGTTCACCATAGCTGGTGACCTTGAAATAGCTTTCGTTAAAACAGGTGCAGGACCTAAAGCATTGCGTGAAATGATATCAAAATGGGTGTAAATCGAATCCGGTTTCTTAACTTTATTATAAGCAACTACGTAAATATCACTTAAAAACAAAACCCATTTAGCAAACGCTGCATTCTTAGGATTTGATGCATACCCTAGCCAATCCATCGACATATCAACCATGGCAGTTTTAGCAGCCTTGCGCAGTTCTTTACGCAGTTTGCGTTTATCCATTTCTGTATCTGCTTCAGCACGTTCGCTCTGAATTTTCGTTTTCTCTTCACCCATTTCTGCAAGAGCATCATCTTCTTTAAATAAAGGCCCTTTTGATGGAAACATACGGTCCAGGGTTGCTGGCAGCCCTTCCGTAAAAGCGCGCTGCACTTCCTCCGGTGTAGCAGTCCACTGAACACGTCTAAGCAGATGACGTGCTGCATCTTCAGACCACTCATTGAGGGAAAGTGGTTCCCAAGCTATATCAGGGGTGATAGCCATGCGGTTATCCGTTAACCATACTCAAGCAGTGACAAAAGTGGAGTGAAATCTATAGCAGTGTTGCATCTGATACTGAGCCTTATGCATATTTGTAAACCATTACGGAATATTTCTTTTCGTTGCTTATCCCAATTTTATGAACGTTAGCGTAGCTAGTCGTGACATAACGGCCCAAGTAGGTTCCGAATTATCTGGGTTCGCAGCACGTATCCAACCTTCTACAGGTATTCTGGATAAACTCTTCGCAAAGGCTCTTTTTATCCAAGAAGGGTCAACCAGACTTTTATGGATTAATTGTGATCTAATCGGTTTAGATGAATCTATAATCCATAAGCTACGTACCTGGGCAACTAAATCACTCGGCCTGAACCCTACAGAATTATTTGTTTCTACAACGCATACTCACTCTGGCCCTGCTACAATCCATTTAAAAGAAGCTGGAGAATATGATTCATCGTATGTCGAAACACTGATCGAAAACTTAAAAGAGCTTTCTCGTGAAGTTTTTCATGCAAAACGTGAGCCCTGCGATCTCATCCAAGAAGAGGGTCATCTTAACTTAGCAATCGATCGTAGGAATCAAACAACTTCACATACAGATCCAAGAGTTCTTGCAATCGGTTTTAAGCGTAAAGAGGGTACCTTTATTGCAGCAGTTATTAACTACGCTATTCATCCTGTTGCATTAGGTTCAACGAATTGCGCAATCAGTGCTGATATATTTGCTCACACTGCTACTCACCTATCCCAATCTCTACCAGGAAATCCACTGGTTTTAGTAACTAACGGCGCCTGCGGTAATTTAAATCCACCTTCAGAAAATGTTGCTTACTCCCAAGTCATATCCTGGGGGCAAGCAATCGCAAATGCAGTTATCCCTCAATTACTACGAAGCCAGCCTGAGCAGTCAGTTGTTTTTAAAGTCGCACACCAAAAACTCCCCCTCGCATTAGACATCTTGGATGCAGCAGGTATTGAAGCTGCAGCAAATCGTGCACTTCGTGATGAACCAAGCCTACGTACCTGGGGTGATAAATTTATACGTGTTGTAAATAGTTGGAAAAAATCGTGCCTATCTGAAATTCAGTCAAAAACGTTTCAAAAAAATAAAACTGCTGAAATCTATATTATCCGGTTTAATGATACTGTTCTCTTTGGAGCCAATGCTGAACTTTTCTCCGAAATCACCGATCAACTAAGTCTAGAAACAAATCAGAAAGTCTATGTCATAGGTTATGCTAATGGAGATATGGGATACCTTCCCACTCAAGCTGCCTATTATGAAGGCGGTTATGAAGTAGAGATTGCTCATTTATTCTACGGTGGCTTTCGCTTCAAAGAAGGATCCTTAGAACTCTTAGCGCGCAGTGCCTCCGATTTTATTAAAAAAAACACCCCATAAACTATGCAATTTATTGATTGGCTCGTTGTCGCCTTTGCCTGTCTTATTGTAATCACAGTAGGTCTTGCTTTCTCACGCCGCTCTTCAAAGCATGGCGCAGAGGGCTACTTTGCTGGTGGCAGAGATGTTCCTTGGTGGGCAATAGGTCTCTCAAACACCGCTACCTACAGCTCAGGTACAGGTGCTTTTGTTATGCTAGTACTTGTTTTCGGATTAGCTGGCAATTGGCTATGGTGGGCAAACTGGATAGTGTGGATGCCTCTTGTTGCAATGGTCTGGGCACGCCTTTGGAGGCGCATGCAAATTGTAACAACAGCTGAACTCATTTCACTTCGCTATGGTGGAGCACCCGCACAATTTGCGCGTAAATTATATGCCGCAGTGTGTTGCTTTGGATTTGCTGTATTAATTATTAGTTACATCACAGGCTTTTTCGCAAAAACAATTGCTCCTTTATGTCCATTATCGACATGGCAAGTACTACTTATTTTTGGAGGTATCACCGTAATTTACACGATGTTTGGTGGACTCCTTGGTGTAGTCTACGCCGATATTGTTCAATTTATTATTATGATTGGTGGCTGCACGGTCTTTTTAGTAATTGCAGTTAATCAACATGGTGGCTGGACAGAAATTATTCACCGAGTACAAAACTCAAGGCCTAGCGGGCTCATTCAAGTACCACCCACAGCCTCAATTGATTCACTTACCTTATTAGCTCTTTTTCTTCAGGGATGGTTTTTTGCAGGCTCACCTACAGCAGGTGAAGGCATGACCGCTCAGCGATTCATGTCAGCTCGTAATGAGCGCCATGCTGTAGGTGGACAACTCTTCAATGCCTTTCTTGCACTCTCATTTCGCACATTACCTCTCATTGGCTTAGGCATAGTTGCTATGTCTTTATTTTGGACGTCAGATCCAGGTGCCCACTTAGGTGCTGCGCCCGCAGGCTTTACTCTCCTTAAAGATCCAGCATTTGCTTGGGGTGAATTAATTAAGAAGTGCAAACTTCCTCCTGGGTTTACTGGCCTACTTGTTGCGGCTGAAGTTGCAGCTTACATGGGAACATTAAGCTCTCTGATCAATTGGGGTAGTAGTTTTGTAGTTAATGATCTTATGCCAGCACGCTTTTCAAAAGCCTCGGGTAAAGCTTGGGTCAGTCGTGTCGCAACATTATGTTTGTTTGTTTTTGCAGCAGTAGTGACTCTATTTTTTGTAGACGATATGGTGAGTTGGTTTTTATTCATCAATTCTGCGATGGTTGTCTTTTTGCTACCGCTTGCTTGGTTTCGTTTCTTCTGGTGGCGCTTCAATGTATGGGGAGAACTTTCTGCAACAATCTTAGGCCTGCCTTTGTCCATTATCGTTTGGTTTGTACTAGGCTTTGAACATCGCCCCTTATGGGAAGGCTTAGGATTACTCTTTGGTTTGAGTATTGTTGTATTAGTCACAGTGACTTTACTTACACCTGCAGAATCTCATGAAACGCTGTGTGCATTTTATAAACGTTGCCGTCCCCCAGGACTTTGGGGACCAATTAGAGATTCCGTACAATTACCAGATACAGGAGAGCCTTCAGCGTCTCGTATGGTAATTGACTCACTGATAGGCATTGTGGCCTGCCTTGGTCTTGTTCTAGCAACAAATGCTATTTTTGTAGGAGCTTGGATGCGCTTCACCTTAAGTGGAGTTCTTTTTCTTGGTTTAAGCGCATGGCTTCTTAATCGCATCTGGACACACTCCAAGACCTCTTAATTTAATTCTCTTATGTCTTCACTTCCTGAATTGTACTACACGCAAGCAAACCTCCTGCTAGAAAAAGCCTGGAAGGAAAGCCAATCGGTATTAACTCAAGCTACTCCATATCTTGGCAAGTGTATAGCTAGTGGAGGTGTTGTTCACACCTTTGGTAGTGGTCACAGTGAAATGGTTTCACGTGAAGTGATTGGTCGCGCAGGAGGGCTTGCTTGTGTTTCCGGAATTGTAGACCCCACAGAAGGTTTCATTGAAAATTTAGCGGGTTACGGCACTAAACTCGCGGAACGCTATGATAGGCGCCACGAATTAAGAGCAGGAGAGGTCATAATTGTGATATCTAATTCAGGTAGAAATGCTTCTCCTATTGACGTCGCCCTTTATGCTAAGAAAAAAGGCCTTACAGTAATTGTAATTACAAGTGTCGCTATGTCTAAGCAGAGCACCTCGTGTCATGAAAGTGGAAAACGATTATTCGAAGTGGCCGATTATGTTTTAGATAACCAAGGAGTTTTGGGAGATGCCTTAGTTGACTTAGGTGACGGTATAAAAGGTGGCCCGACCAGTACCTTTATTGGCAGCTCACAAATTAACTGGCTCATTCTTGCTGCCCTTGAATGGCTTAAAGCAAATGGCCATACCATGCCTATTCTAAGAAGTCAGAACTTGCCCGGTGCAATCGAACAAAATCGCATACTGGCCTCACGTTATAAAGGCAGAATCAGTATGCAACTCGCTTAGTCGTAATTAAAGTCCAGCGACTTCCCAGCCTTTACGATAAGTACGTCTTAAAAAGGCATTAGCTTGGATTTCATTGTCAAAGCGTAAGGCACTAGAATTCCAGTTAAGCGTTGTGTGAGGATACCGTACAGCTACAGAACCAAGCAAGACCGCTTCAGTAAGCGGTCCTGAATAATCAAATGATGCTTCAGGCTTACCAGGTAGTCCAACAATTGCTTCAGCCCAATCGCTCCAATGATGCGTCCCTTTAATTTCAGGAAGCTTATAATCAGAAAACTTATTTTCAGGAAATAGCATTGGGCTAGCTACATGAGGCACATGTAACACACCAGCGGTTCCAATAATAATAGATCCTTGAGAGAGTTCTCTTTCGCTATGGGGTTTAGTTTTAGCACCTACAGACGAAACCTGCGCTTTAGGTTTACGACTTACTATTAAGTCCTGAATATCTTTCGAAGGACGCTGATCTCCGTCATACCAGGTAACGGCAACTGTAGAATCTGCAGTAAAAGGTGTTCCTGGAAATACGTATTTAACAACAGCATTTGTTGCCCAATTCCATTTATCAGGCGCAGGACCTTCAGAGCGAACCGTAAGAGGAGAAGTTAAAGCCAAGGCCGAAAACACAGGATCAAAAATATGACAGCCCATATCGCCAAATGTACCTGTTCCGAAATCAAGACTCCTACGCCAATCACCTGGATGATAATATTTAGGTATATAGGGCCTATCCTGTGCAGTGCCTAGCCATAAGTCCCAATTCAAGTCACTTGGTATAGGAGCATGCGAAACGGGTGGCGCACCGCGTGCGCCCCACGTTTTATTACTCCATGTATGCACTTCTTTGACCTTACCGATCACTCCGCTTCTAACAATCGCTACTGCTTGGCGATAAACTTTCATCGAGTGAATCTGGATTCCCATTTGAGTAATCACCTTCTTTTCTTTCGCATAGTTCGCAAGAATACGCGTCTCGTAAATATCATGCGCAAGTGGCTTCTCACAGTAAACGTGCTTACCTAATTGCATTGCTGCATACGCAATCGGCGCATGCATGTGATCAGGCACAGACACATTTACTGAATCTATATTGTTACCTTCTTTATCTAAGAGTTGTCGATAATCCTGATAAATACGTGCATTCGGATACATCTGTTTGACCTTAGCAACTTTACTTAAATCAACATCTGCAACAGCCACTAATTCAACAAAGGGATTACTCATGATTGCTTCGAGGTCATTCCAGGCCTGACCTGAAGCTCCAAAACTAGCGTGTCTTAACACCTTACTTGGTTCTGCTGCGTGTAAATTCTTTGCAATGAAAGGAGATGCAAGCATCGCGCCTGCAACTGTCTTCATGAATGAACTACGACTTAATAGATCTGATGTTTTCATTATTAACCTTAGAGTTGAATAGTTTTACCTTCACGAAACGACTGATCTGCTGCCAGTACAATACGAAGACTATCGAGCGCGCTTGTTAAGTGAGCTGTTAAGTCTTCATTTGTACGAATCGCGTTTAAAAAGACTTTCTGCTCTCTTAAACACAATTCGTCATGATTAGGCTCATCCTTCACATCAATTAGCTCATCCTTGTTTTCAAATGAGCCGTCGGCCTTAAGTGTAGAATGATGCAGTAAGATAGATTCTGTGCTAGTATGTGAGTCTATATTAGAACTGTTCCCGTCACTTGCTGCTTTTTTTGCCACAATACTGACGCTGCCTTTAGGCCCGATAACATCTTTAATAAAAAAAGCTGTCTCACTCATCATAGGACCCCAACCTGCTTCATACCATCCTACAGAGCCGTCGGAAAATTTAACCTGTAAGCATCCATAGTTAATTTGCGTTTCTGAGATATCCTGAGTTAAACGAGCTCCAATGCTAGAAATTGCTACCGGTCTAGCCTGGGTCATACGACACATGACATCCACATAGTGAACACCACAATCTACAATAGGTGATGTACTCTGCAGTAATTTCTTATGGGTAGTCCAATTTACTCCAAAACTCTGTTGATTTAAATTCATCCGCATTACAAGCGGCTTTCCTAGGCCTTGAGCAAGTTGAGTAAATTTTTGCCACGAAGGATGTACATGTAAGATATAACCTATAACGAGAATACGTTTATATTTCTTTGCGCATGCTACGACTCGCTCTGCATCTTCTAGCGTATCAGCAATAGGTTTTTCTAAAAAGACGTGCGCACCCTGCTCCATAGCTTCAATAGCATATGTCGCATGTGTTTCTGAGTAAGTACTAATACACACACAATCTGGTTTTGTATCTCTAAGTGCAGCTGAGTAATCGGAATATTGAATAAAACCGCCGCCTAAATCTTGATTGAGTGATTGCCGTGTTGCTTCACCTCGACTTACTAGGCCAACGATTTCAAAATCATTAGACAGCACCTTATAAGCCCTTGCATGCGAAATACCCATGTGCCCGCAGCCTACAACAAGTACTTTTAATTTTTGAGCCATGAATATTAAGCGTTAACCGATTGCACAATACCTGGTCCACGTGTGGGTGGTTTAAACATAAGTGCCAGAACAATCGCAGCAACGGATGAAGCTAATAGAGGCACCATGAATAGCGCTTTGAAATCAACCTGATTACCTGTGGTGTAAACTGATTGTATTAACCAAGGACAAATTGAGTTTGCAAGCAGAGCACCTAAGCCAAGAATTTGTAGATTAAAGAGCCCCTGGGCACTGGTTCGAATATCCTTTGGGCAGTTTGAATCCACAAAGATATAAACTGTTGCAAAGAAGAAGGCGTAACAGACTCCATGTAATAACTGGATTGCAATTATAGACGCAGCACTTTGTCCACCAAAGGCGTATACTGCAAAACGAGCTGCATGCCCCAAGACTCCAACAATCATTGTTAGTTTCCATCCTAAGCGCTTTAAGGTGGTACCTAAAATGAACATCGTGGAAATTTCAGCAATTTGGCCTAAACTCATTACTGGGGTAATCCAATTAGAAGCAATTCCCACTCCACCTGCATTTTTTGCTGTTCCTAAAAATACCCCTGTCCAATTAAAATAACAGTTGTGTACAAACGAATCTACGAGAGTCACTAACCATAGAATTAATATATAAGGATGTTTCAAAAGTCGAAGCGCTTCAACCCACGCTAGCTTCTCGCTACCACTGTCTTGCACTGTTTTTTTTACCTCAGAATAAGGAAGTAAAAGACTAAATGCGCTAAGAGCTAGTGATGCGATTCCTGCAACGACAAAAGTCCATTTGGTGGCTGCCTTAGCTGCATCACCAACCAGTGGATTTGCAAATACGTTTCCTAGCCAATCAATAATTCCTGATGACGTAAGTGCATGTACAGCCGGCCAATTTACAAAAATAAACGTGAATGGCCATGCAGCCAATACCCAACCTATTGTTCCTCCCATACGCACGATTCCAAATTCTTTTTCGGGATCCTTCATGTGTGCAAAAGCAATCGAGTTAGTAATCGATATGGTTGGGACATAGAGTAAACAGTGAACAAGCATCAGAATAAAAAAAGAGGTAAAGTCTTTTGTGAACCCACAGCCCAATATCGCTAGGCCGCCAATCAGATGTGAAAAAGCTAAGAACTTTTCAGGTATGAACTTTCTGTCTGCCCACTGATTACTAAAGAACATTCCAACTATTGAAGCTACAGGGAAGGCATTTAATATGAGCGCTTGCTGACCTGGAGAAAATCCAAGACTGGGCAAATAACCGAAGATTAGCGGCAGCCATGCCCCCCAAATGAAAAACTCGAGTACCATCATTATGAACAATTGGCCTTTGATTGAGCGAGACGTGGTAGCCATACAACAAGAGTGAATTTATGGGGTTTATAAAATCTAGTTCTTCTGCAAGCATTACTAAGGATCCGATAAGGCCAAGCTGGAAAGTTAACCTTTAAACAAGATTGCGTTTTCAATTCAGCGGTTTTGTCACTAGCGTTTTACCATACCCCACGTCCTATGCTCAAACGCCTAATATTAATCACCTGTTTTTGCTGTACGCTATTCCCTTGCTTAGGCCAAACGCCTACAGGTTTTGAAGCCTTGTTTAACGGTAAAGACCTTACAGGCTGGAGAGGTGGCGATACCTACGATCATCGTAAACTCCTATCACTACCTCAGGTAGAACAAGAAGCCTTGATCGCCAAATGGAATGCTAAACTCATAGAATTAGGCAATGCGGTACCACACTGGTCCGTTATCGATAACGAATTGGTCAATGATGGAAATGGGTCTTATGCTACTACCATTAAAGACTACGGGAATTTCGAACTTTTACTGGATTGGAAAATTGCTAAAGGTACAGACTCAGGCATCTACCTGCGTGGTGTTCCTCAAGTTCAAATATGGGATACTTCTATGCCAGATCCACATGGCTTTGGTACAGCTATGGGCTCGGGTGGTTTATGGAACAACGAACTTACTTCTCCAGGCAGAAACCCTCTGGTACATGCAGATAAACCCTTAGGTGAGTGGAATCACTATCGTATTTTAATGGTAGGTAGTCGCGTAAGTGTTTGGCTCAATGATCAGCTTGTTGTCGATCATGTCGTTTTGGAGAATTACTATGATAAAGCCTTACCGGCTAATAAGCGCTTACCTATTCCCGCACGCGGACCGATTGAACTACAAACTCATGGTGGTCGCACATGGTGGCGCAATCTCTACATTCGAGAAATTAAGAGTGATGAAGCCTGCGAAATCTTAGCAAGCCACGGTGCTGCTGGATTTAAATCTATCTTCGATGGCAAAACACTGAGTGGCTGGGCAGGCCCACTTGATGTCGTTTCTTTAAAGAATAACTCAATTGTATGGCAGCTAAAGAAAGGTGGTACAATTTACTGGAATCATGAGCTAAAGGACTTTGAATCACGCGTTAATTTCAAACTTCCTGCAGGAGGTAACAACGGCCTTGCTATTCGTTATCCAGGTACAGGTGATACAGCTTATGTTGGCATGTGCGAACTCCAAGTCCTAGATGATAACTACGAAAAAGTAAAAGGTAAGATTGATCCACGCCAAGCTCATGGTTCTGCCTATGGTATGGTCGCTGCAGCACGTGGTTATCAAAATCCAATAGGTGAATGGAATTTTCAGGAATCTAAAATTATAGGATCCAAAATTACCGTGGAGCTTAACGGTACTGTTATTCTTAATACTGATTTAAGTAAAGTAGATATGGCAGAAGTACTCGCACACAAAAAGCATCCTGGTAAAGACAGACCTACAGGGTTCTTTGGATTTGCGGGACATAATGATCCAGTGGAATTTAAAGATATTTTAATTAAACCTCTTTAATCTGAGTGAAGACTGCGCATTCAAACGATTGGCTGCGCACATGTTTACGCGTATTCGGGCTTTGTCTTTTAGGTGCGTGTATCTATTGGCCAGCAGTTCATGCAGGATTTATCTGGGATGATGATACTTTTCTTACCCTTAATCCATTAATTAAGGCTGGTGATGGCCTACAGCGGTTTTGGTTTACAACAAAAGCCGCTGACTATTGGCCTATGACTTCAAGTAGTCTTTGGCTTGAATGGCGCTTATGGGAAATGAATCCGCTGGGTTATCACACGACTAATATTATTCTCCATATTTCAGAAGCATTACTTTTGTGGAGGCTTCTGGTGCGTTTAAATATTCCTGGAGCTTTCATAGCGGCACTTCTTTTTCTAGTTCACCCTCTCAACGCCGAATCTGTAGCCTGGATTACTCAGCGAAAGAATCTGATGGCGATGCTGTTTTTTCTAATCACCTGTTTATCGTTTAACAATTACGAAGAAAATAAGTCAGCCCATAAAAATCATCCATTTAAAAATATATGGTATTACTTTAGCCTTATTGGCTTTATTTGTGCACTTCTTAGCAAAGGCTCCGTTGTACTGCTTCCGTTGGTACTCCTTGGTATTATTGTCTGCAAACGTAGGATTGAAACTAATGACATCGTTAATCTTTCTCCTTTTTTCATAATTGCCGTTTTTTTTGCGGGATTAAACGTATGGTTTCAAAACCATGGAACACATGAAGTCATTCGTAATGCTAGCGTACTCGAGCGTCTTTTAGGTGCAGGTATAGTCCCTTGGTTTTATTTGTGGAAAATTATAGCACCTTTAAATCTTTCATTCATTTATCCGGAGTGGAGCATAACTACCTCAGATCCTATATACTGGATTGGAATCAGTTTAACTTTCGCTGTGTCAGTTATTTGTTTATTTCACTTAAAATCTAAATTTAAGAGCCTAGCTTTAGGATGGTTATATTTCTGCTTTATGCTGCTACCCGTCATGGGATTAGCAGATATTTATTTTATGAAGTACTCCTTGGTGGCGGATCATTACGCACACCTAGCAATTTTGGGTATTATAATTCCTGCAGCTATTTATTTAGAAAGGTTTAGAAATAGCAGATTATCTCTTAAAGCTGTATACACAGGTTTAATATTTGGAATTATTCTCTGCTTAGGTCGTCTAACATACACTGAGTGTTTTAAATATAAAAATCTAGAAACGCTATATACAAAGACTCTACATAGTAATCCTAAGGCATGGTTCGCGGAAACAAATCTTGTCATCGTATTATGCGATGCAGGTCGCATAGAAGATGCAATTGTTCATGGCAGAAATGCAGTTGCACTTAAACCATCTCAGCCTGAGACACACTACAACTTAGGGTGTGCTTTATCCAAAGCCACTCGCTTTCAAGAAGCTATCATCCAATACAATCAAGCGCTCACGCTACGCTCCGAGTACCGCGATGCATTATTTAATTTAGGAAATGCATTACGTGCTTTAGGAAAAATTAAGCAGGCCATTGAGGCATATAATCACGCAATCCTACTGAATCCCTCATCACCTCAAGCCTACAACAATCTTGGTGCTTCTTTGGCCGACGAAGGTCGCTATATCGAAGCCTCCGATGCTTTCTTACATGTACTCGCATTAGGACCTTCTGCGGTTGAGCCGATGATTAATTATGGAAACGCTTTAGCAGAAGCTGGAAAATTAAATGAGGCTTTAAAGCAATTTAAGAAAACCATCGATTTATTTCCGCGTTCTTCGGAAGCCCATAACAACTACGGTATGGCTTTGTCAGATGCTGATCAATCTACCGCAGCAATTGCTGAATTCAAAGAAGCCATACGCCTTAACCCCTCCTTTTTATTTGCTCACAGTAACCTCGCTAAGGTCCTTAAAGAAGCAGGTGACATAGCAGGTTCTTTAGACGAAGAGGCAATAGCGCACGGGCTAAAGACTCCTTAAAATTGCTTTAAAACCTCTTTTAGTGGCTAAATCTACCTAATTTTAAGAGATTTGACGATATCTTAACTTGTTGCATAGTAATAAGAAGCGCAAATGCCTTGCGTTGAACGATAGGGTGTCTACCGTCCCTTAATCTTTGGCCCTCATCGTCTAACGGTTAGGACACCGGGTTTTCATCTCGATAATCGGAGTTCGATTCTCCGTGGGGGCACCAAGGATCACTTTAAAGCACCTACTAAGGTGAACTTGGGTAAGTTAATTCGCTTACCACCCGCTAAAGCAGATTGATGAGCACAAAGACCTACGCAGGTCCAATTCGCAGACTTTACAGCATTTGGATATGGATCCCGATCTTCGATTAAAGCAGAAATAAATTCATGCGCTAGATGAGGATGCGATCCTCCATGACCAGCTCCTTGTACAAAACTTAAATGTGTTTTCTTACCTAGATCATAGACACCCTTAGTTGTGAAGGGTCTGATCGCTTTAGGTAGGCGGTGGGCAAAATCAGGAACCTTAACTTTTTGGGGTATTTTATGCTCAGGTTTTTTTGCGGTATGCAATACGTGAGGCTCGTTTTCAATTAAAGACCACTCAAACGATTTCTTTGAACCATACACATCGATACTTTCACGGTATTGCCTAGCTGTATCAAAAAGTGAGCGAATGATACGTGCAGTGATAGGAGAGTCTTTTAATTTAATATGTGCTGTCTCTACAGCAAAAGAAGATCCATATTTTTTCCTCAGATTTTCCCGAATCGTGCCTGATCCAAAACAAGATACGTATTCTGCTACTGCATCAGTCAATGCAAGCATAGGACCCACGCAGTGCGTTGCATACCACATTGGAGGCAGCCCTGGCCAATAGTTGGGCCATCCATCCATATCTTGCTGATGGCTTGCTTGCATAAACTGAACTTTACCGAGCTCACCTTTATCATAGAGCTCTTTCACATAAAGATATTCACGGGCATACACCACCGTCTCCATCATCATGTACTTAAGGCCAGTCTTCTGCGTTAACATTACTATTTTTTCGCAATCCTTAATCGAAGTAGCCATAGGCACCGTACACGCCACATGCTTACCAGCTTTGAGTGCCTTAATACTCTGAGAAGCATGATCCGGAATAGGTGTATTGATATGAACTGCATCAATCTCAGGATCTTTCAGTAATTCTTCGTAACTGGTATATCCCTTAGGAATACCAAATGCTTTTTGTAAGCTCTTTAGTTTCTTTTCATCCCTCTGACACACAGCCACAAGATTTACATTGGGATGTCTCTGATAGATTGGAATAAATTCTGCGCCAAAACCTAATCCAATAATCGCTATATTTATTTTCTTTGCCATGAGATTTCGTTTTAAGGAGTAACAACTAGGGTTGCCTGCATCATGCGCCAATGTCCAGGGAAGGAACATACTATAGGATAACGGCCTGCTTGTTTTGGCGCAGTGAAAATTAGATCACTGGCATCACCTGGGTCAATTAATGGTAGCGAGAAAAGCATGTCCGTTGTTCTAGGACGGTAACTCTTCGCTAATCCCTGTGGGTCGGTGAGCATCGCATCTATTAGTGCACCCACTTTTTCTGTCGAATCTGGTTTTAAGATTAAAATATTATGCTGCATGTGATCATTATTGGTGAAAACAAGATCCACTTTAGTTCCTGCTTTAACTGTAATCTCAGTTCGGTCATATTTCATAACGTCAGGGATAACACCTAAGCGCAGAACTAATCGATTGGAACCAACTCCTGCTACTGCAGAGACTTGCTTCGAGACGACCACGTGCGCTAGTACCTCAATTACAGGAGGTTTTCCTTCAGATTGAACTTTCGCTGCAGTAATCTCGACATCACTCGCACTCGCTATGAAACCAGCCGATTGAGCAGTGGCTGCCATTTTAACCGCATCAAGCATCCAATGATCAAGTGCTTTAGAACTCACGAGATAGTTATGTAATTGAATGCCTGCTAAAGGAACAGAAGGGCTTTCTGCGAGAGCAAGTAACGTAGCTAAACGAACTTGTGGATCATTATCCTGAAGTAATTTAGCACTTAATAGTGCACGCACTCCTGCAGCAGAACGAGGAAGCACCATAATTGCATTACGTCTTACAGCTGCACTGGCATGACGTAAGGCAGATGTCGCTGCTTGTAATGCAGCAGCATCTGAATCTAGTACATGTAGTCCATGCAGTGTCCATAATGCATGAATAACTCCAACATTAAGTCCAATCTCATCTTGTTTAGGATCTTGGACTAAAGCGATTAAGAGAGGTACAACATCCTTACGACCGCGCTCTACTAAAAGTCGCTGAGCATGCGTTCTCCACAATAGATTATTGTTTGTTAAAGTTTTGACTAAAAGCTCAGGCGTAGCTCCAGCCAATGTCATTGCTTGAGTAGGCAGCGCACCCTTATCGCCTTTCCATACAATACGATAGATACGGCCGTAGCGTTTATCGCGTAGTGGATTTTCATAAGCATTGCCCTGGCCCATTTCAAACCCCTTAGGCAGTGGATTATGTTGTACGATATAATTGTACCAATCAATTATCCATACTGAGCCATCCGGACCGACTTCAGCCATAATAGGTGCAAACCATTCATCATCGCTGGAGATTAAATTTGTTGGATTTGTGGAATGAAAATCAGCTCCATCAGAAGTAACATTAAATTGTCCTACTAAGTGACCTGTGGGTTCTGCTACAAAAGCTACTTTGTTCCAGTACTCTTTTGGGTAAGCGCGTGCTGTATAGAAAGCATGTCCAGCAGCTGCTGTGTAACCCCAGTGTACATCAACCTGACGTACCTTACTAGTCATCGGTAAATAACGTGAAGTATCTGCAATACCACCTAACGTTTTGGGCTCAAGCCCAGCAGCTAAATAGAAGCGGTTAGCAATAGGCATATACACACTAGGATTATTATTAGCAGTTGAACCAAATATGGTACCATCCTCACGAAAACCTAAACCCCATGTATTATTGTTAGTCGCACGTATATATTCTAATTGTGAACCATCTGGCGTGAAACGACTAAATCCCTGAGCAAATTCATGATATACACCACCCACAGTTCCCGAATATCCCGAATAACCTACCATGGACCAGATTTGGTTATCTAAACCGTAGTGTAAATTACTAGGACCTGCATGAGTATCTTTTCTACCCCAACCACTAAAAAGAATTTCTTTTAAATCAGCGTGATCACCTCCGGTTGTATCTTTTAAAAAGAGCGTGTTAGGCATCTGATTCACAATAATTCCTCCATGAGAAAAAGTGAACCCAGTAGGTATATTCAATCCATCTGCGAAGACGGTGAATTTATCCATATGCCAATCCCCTTTTGTAGATTCACAAATCACAATACGGTCTCTTCCTTTTTCTCCCGGGGCTAATAGCTTATTGGGATAATCTAAGGTTTCAGCGATCCATAAGCGTCCACGCTCATCCCAAGCCATCGCTATCGGTTTTTTAATATCAGGATCATTCGCTACTAGTTGAACTTCAAATCCTGCAGGCACTACAAGGTGCTGCATTGATTCTTGCGGCGAAAGCGGTAATTGCATTTGCGGCCATACACCATCTCCCATCGATTTCTTACCGGGGATATAATAAGGAATACCTGCCTGATCTTTAAGAACAAGTGAGCTAACTGCAGGACGCTGACGTAAGGCATCGGGTAACTTTTCTCCGGCGCAAAAACGAATACCCCGTTCTACAAGGTCCTGAAATCCAGGGTTAGTCCAAGTTCTGCTATCATGGCCCCATGCTGTATAAAATACGCGACCTTTACCTTCTGTTCTAATCCATGTCCAAGGTTCATCACCTCTTATCTCAAGTAAGGTTCTATTTTCTGAATTATGCTTAGTGTGAACATACGTTTCATCCCAACTTTCAAATCCCTTAAATCCCTGCATCACGGGATTATCTGCAGCAATAATTGTAGTTTTTACTATTCCTGTTTTATGGCTCTTAAACTGAGCGCCCACCATACTGATATATGTAGGTGAATTCTGAAAACAATAGCTAGCACAGTGCAGAGCAAACAGTCCACCACCCTCACGTACATAGCTCGTTAAGGCATTGTCTTGTTCAGGACTAATTTTTGCTATGTTTGCGTAAATTAATAGCGCATCATAACGCTTCAAGTTATCCAGCCTTAATGATTCAACATCTTCGGTGTATACTAGTTGTATTCCATGACTTTGCATCACGGGAGCTATATCCCTCATTCGGTCTGCCGGAGTGTGGTGCCCCGTATCTCCTAAGAATAATACTTTAAGAACGGGTTCAGTTGCAAAACACTGCGCAACAAATGCAATGTAGACGCTAGCAAGTAAAGATAGTCTCACAAATCAAATGGGTTAGGGGTAAACGACTTACTTAAAATCTATTAATTTACCCAAAACTTCAAGATACGAAATACCTTACTGTAAAACTATCGACTCGGACCGTCAGATTAAAAAACCCCAACCTCTTCTTAATATCTAAAGTTGATTTAATTATTCTTAAAATCAAGAGCTGTAAGTTCCGATAACGTAAAAGGTGCTGATGCCACTAGTTCATCTAATTTATCTAGCGCAAGCTTTAAGGTAGCGAAAGTACAAGTCGCTAAACCATCGTCGGTGTCATGCAGATGCAAATTCCAAGGGCTATCTTGCTGGTCTGTAACTTGAAATAGCATTCCGTAAAGATAGTTACCAGGAAGCCCAACATGCTTTCCGCACCCCGGTACCAAAAATAAACTGTGAATTGGATCGTGATCTACAATTTTTTTGTCCCCAACCCACTTAGCCCTGTGATGGGCTACTTTGCCTGCGACTAATGCCCTTTTAGGTTCAGCTGTATTTTTTTGCCTTTCATTTAACGAGATTAGATAGCGATCGAAGATACTATTATTTGATTCAAGCAAATCTGGTGTAATTTTATGTTCCGCTACGTCTTTTAAATTTTTAGCAATAAAACAAACCTTACCCGCAAGTGATCTTGCCGTAACGTATCCGCCTTTAAAATCGGCGTTGGCATAAATTTGGTGCGAACTTATTAATCGCAGTATTGAATCTTGAAACGAAGGGGTGGCCGGAACTGAACCCGTTGCATTGTGTTCAATTAAATCTAACGTTGCAGAATCAACCTGAGCATTGGGATTTTGGGGCATTTGCTTAACACTAATCCCTACTCTGAGTGTAAAGCGAGCCTAGCATCAGATTTAGCAAAAAGTATCGGTTTTGATATAACTTAATGCGAAACCATACCAGTAATATACGTTTTTAGCTGTATGCACTCTGCTTCGTGATAATCCACGATCCAACGGTTAACATCTCCAATCGAAAGCATTCCCAGCAAGTGCCCATTCTCTATCACGGGAAGATGTCTGCAGTGTTTATCTGAATAAATTTGCATCACATCATCTACGGTAGCGGAAGGTCTGATCGTTTGAGGATTAACTGTCATGACTGTAGATACCTTGGCTGTTTGGACGTCAATGGAGCGACCTACGACTCGCGTGAGCACATCACGCTCTGTAAATATTCCATAAAGAGTATCATTATCCATTACCAAGACAGAACCAATACGGTATGTGTTCATCTCGGCTACCGCTTCTGCAATTGTGGCAGACGGTCCCACTGAAAATACTTTAGAGCCTTTGCGATCTAACAGAAATGAAACAGGGGTTGTTTTCATATTTCTTTTCCTCGTTGCGATATTATTTCGAACCGGTGTTAAGTATCTTCAGCTTTAATACTGAAGCAACAGATTCTGTGTACGACGTACTAGGTATTATCTTCTTTCATACCGATTCAGAAAATGAGCACTCCTGCCTGATTGTCTTTGTCTTATCTTAAGTGTTCGTTTGAGTGCTAAGAAACAACCCCAATTCTTATGGCTTCCCCGGACCCATGTTTAAAACAACCTTCAGCCCCTAAAGCACGTTGGGGTATGGTTACACTCTGTTTTGCTGCAACTGCTATTAACTATCTGGATAGGACTAATTTAAGTCTAGCAGTGCCAGCAATACAGCATGAGTTCAAGTTAAGCTCTACCCAGATGGGATTTATATTAAGTGGGTTCTTCTGGACCTATGCAATAATGCAGCTTCCCAGCGGTTGGCTGGTTGACCGTCTTGGCCCAAAAATCGTTTATGCTGTATCTGTTGCTTGGTGGTCGCTCTTTACTATGGCTACAGCGATTGGCCAAGGTATGGCATCATTAGTGGGATGCCGACTTATGTTGGGTGCTGGTGAAGCTGCTGCATATCCGTGTAACACCAAAGTCACTTCAGTGTGGTTTCGACGTTCTGAGCGCGCTTTTGCGAGCTCTATTTTTGATAGCGGATCTCGTGTAGGTGCAGCCCTAGCCTGGCCTATTGTGGGTTATCTCATTACAGCATTTGGTTGGCGCATTTCGTTTTTAGTAACAGGTGGTTTAGGTTTTATTTGGATTTTAGCTTGGGCGAAATGGTACCGTGATCCTAAAGTAAATGAACATGCTACAGATCCCGAACCTGCAGTAGGCTTTACGGAAGTCACAGCTAAACCCCTGCCCTGGAAAAGTCTTTTTAAATATCGGACTATATGGGGAATGATGATTGGTTTCTTCTGTCTTAACTTTGTAATATATTTTTTTATTACCTGGTTTCCTGCTTACTTAGTCAGAGCTAGAGGCTTTTCTATGCTAAAAGTAGGAACAGTAGGTGCAATACCAGCCATGTGTGCAGTCGTAGGCGGTTGGATCGGAGGTTATGCCTCGGATTCCCTGTACAACAGAGGTTGGAGTTTAAATGCAGCTCGTAAGACGTGTTTAGCAGGAGGTCTACTTGTCTCATCCTGTATTGCTGCAGCAGCTCTAGTAAAATCTGAATCTGCTGCAATGGTTCTATTTTGCATTTCGTATGCTAGTTTAGCATTCACTGGCGCCAATATTTGGTGTCTGCCTGCAGATGTCGCTCCTACAAAAGGTCATGTTGCTTCGATTGCAGGAATACAAAATTTTGCCTCAGGGCTAGCAGGTGCCCTGACAACAACTTTTACTGGCTACATGCTAGGAATTACAGGCGGCTCGTTTGTACTACCTCTTGTAATTGGTGGAGGCGTCTGCATCTTAGGTGCTTTATCTTATCTTTTTATCATAGAGAAAATTGAGCCTTTACCAGGGTTAGAGCCTTAAAGCGCTACACTTACCTGCGTGAATGCGTAGGTTTGAGTATTGAAGATCAAAGACTTGAGCCTATAGTTAAGGGAGTCTTTTTATTCGTGAATAAATTTATACTGCCTTCAATTCGTCTAATCCCAGCATTTATCACATGTCTGATTATTTCGGGATGTAGTAAAGCACCTGAAACAACATGGCAGGGATATCTGGAAGGAGATTTTGTTTATATTGCTTCACCTCTGGCAGGGCGACTTGATCAGCTGGCAGTTGTTAAAGGCCAACAAGTAAAAAAATCGGATCTTTTATTCGCCTTAGAAAGTGAAAATGAGCGTGCAGCACAAAGTGAAGCAAACGCACAACTCTCAAGTGCAAAAGCTAAATTAGAAGATACTAAAAAAGGATTGCGCCCTTCCGAGCTTGCAGGACTTCAAGCGCGTGTTGGTCAAGCCAAAGCAAATGCAGAACTTTCCCGTATAAATTTATCACGCGAGGAAGAACTCTTTAAGGAAAAGGTTATATCTCAAAGCGACTATGATCATGCACGCCTTACCTACGAAGCTAATGTCAAAACCGTTGAACAAGTTATTTCTGAGCTTGATACAGCACACCTCGGAGCAAGAAATGATTTAATTCAAGCAGCCCAAGCTGCAGTACTTGCCGCTGAAGCTGCTAAACGACGTGCCGATTGGGCTATAGATCAAAAAATTAAGACAACCCCTGCTACCGCTTTAGTATACGATACACTTTATAGAGCAGGAGAATTTGTCGCTGCAGGAATGCCTGTCCTAACACTGCTACCACCCGAAAATTTAAAAATTAGATTTTATGTTACTGAAGAAACATTCGGAAGACTGAAGCCAGGAGATAAGTTAGCTGTTAAGCTTGGCGAAAAGTCAGAGCCTATTGCAGCAACACTGAGCTATTTCTCTCCACAGCCAGAATATACGCCTCCTATTTTATTTAATCGTGATAATCGTTCAAAGCTTGTGTTTATGTGTGAAGCACTCTTTGACCACGCTCCAGCAGGCTCATTACATCCAGGCCAGCCAGTCGATATTAGCCTTGTGCCATGAGTAATGTGCTTAGGCCTTCATCGGATGTTATCATAGATGTCAAAGGCGTGACCAAACGCTTTGACGGCAAAGTTGTCGTTGATTCTTTAGACCTGAATGTACGCAGGGGTGAGATCTTTGGATTCTTAGGCCCAAACGGTAGCGGTAAAACTACCTTCATTCGAATGTTGTGTGGTCTATTAACAGCAGACCAAGGTGAAGGCACCTGCTTGGGTTACAATATACGTACAGAGCAACTCCTCATTAAGCGCAATGTGGGGTATATGACTCAGCGATTTAGCTATTATGAAGATCTCTCTATCCGTGAAAATTTAGATTTTATTGCACGCATTTATCAGATTAAAAATAGAAAAGAAGCCGTTGAACAAAGTCTTGTGAAACTTGGCTTGCAAGATCGCAGTAAACAACTCGCAGGACAACTTTCTGGAGGATGGAAGCAGCGGCTAGCACTTGCAGCTTGCTTAATTCATAACCCAAAACTTCTTCTTCTAGATGAACCTACTGCTGGCGTAGATCCTAAAGCACGTCGTGAATTTTGGGATCAGCTTCATGACTTAGCAGGAGATGGACTGACTGTACTTATCACGACGCACTATATGGACGAGGCTGAACGCTGCCACCGCTTAGCCTACATAGCATACGGTAAATTACTGGCACAGGGCACTACAGCAGAGGTAATTCAATCTACTCGATTAACAACCTGGTCGGTCACAGGACCCGATCTAGTTCAGCTTTCACAAATCTTAAGGCATAAGCCAGGTGTAGAACAAGTTGTCGCCTTTGGAAATACGCTTCACGTCAGTGGACGTGATTCACAGCTGCTTGAATCTACTTTAAGCGCGTTAAAAACAAGTTCTCATCAATGGGCCAAAATCAAATCCGGTCTTGAAGATGTATTCATTAGCTTAATGGACACGTCTGAAGATAACTATAAATCAAAATGAGTTATTTTTCATTCCATAGACTTTGGGCAATGGTGCTAAAAGAATTCATTCAGATGAGGCGTGACCGGGTCACCTTTGCAATGATGATCGGTATCCCACTTTTACAGCTCACTTTATTTGGTTTCGCGATTAACTCTGATCCTCGTCACCTACCAACTGCTGTACTGATTGCTGATCAAGGAACCTTTGCACGCACACTTGCTGCAGAATTAAGAACGAGTTCGTATTTTGAAATTATCGAGGACGCTCATTCAGAAATAAATGCACATACTCTGCTACAAAAAGGAGATGTGCAGTTTGTAATTTCTGTTCCAATAGATTTTTCGCGAAAACTTTTGCGAGGCGAGAAACCAGAAATTCTTGTTGAAGCGGATGCAACTGATCCGGCAGCAACCGGACCAGCTATAACAACTTTCAAGTACCTAGCCTCTCAGGCATTCGATAGAGACCTTAAAGGGCCCCTAGCACGTTTGAAGCAGCAACCTGGACCCCTGTCGTTTAATGTCCATATGTTGTATAATCCTGAAAATATTACTCAGTATAATATTGTTCCTGGTTTAATGGGAGTGATCCTTACGATGACAATGGTCATTATTACAGCTCTTGCCATCACACGTGAACGTGAACGCGGTACGATGGAAAATCTTTTGTCCACTCCCGTTAGACCTGTCGAAGTTATGATGGGAAAAATCATTCCCTATATCTTAGTTGGGTATATACAAGTTACCCTAATTATTTTAGCCGCTCACTTCCTATTTCATGTCCCTATGATAGGTAGTCTCGTCCTAATTTACTGTGTAGTAATTCTTTTTATAGCAGCAAATTTAGCTATGGGTATTACTTTTTCTTCGATTGCAAAGAACCAACTCCAGGCCTCGCAAATGGCCATATTCTTTTTCTTACCTTCGATTTTAATATCCGGCTTTATGTTTCCTTTTAGAGGAATGCCTATTTGGGCACAATACATTGGCAAATGCCTACCTATAACTCACTTCCTGCGGATTGTACGAGGAGTGCTTCTTAAAGGTAATGGGCTTCATGAGATTCTGCCTGAACTTTGGCCTATTGCTTTGTTTGTTACTATAGCGATGACAATAGGTGTTAAACGCTACCGCCAAACACTAGATTAAGTAAGCATAGAGCTAAGTGTTGCCCAACTACCGTAAACAGTCTTGGCCTTTAAATAAGACTGGGTTTATTTAGTATTATGCAAAAAAGCAGCATAAATCCGTGGTACTTAAATCTATGGATGATTGGTGCTCTGTTTTTAATAATAGCATTATTTATTTATAAACCCGCACTCAATGGCGGTTTTGTTTGGGATGATCAAGCGCATGTCACAAAACCTGAGCTACAATCTTTTTCTGGATTAATCCAAATATGGACTAACCCGTCAGCTACTCAGCAGTACTACCCACTGCTACATACAGCCTTTTGGGTAGAGCATAAATTATGGGCTGATAATCCACTACCCTATCACTTGCTTAATATCGGTTTACATATACTAGCTGCACTTTTATTTATTAAACTTCTTAGTTACTATACAATTCCTGGACCTAGCTTAGCAGGTCTTCTTTTTTTAATTCATCCCGTATGTGTTGAATCTGTCGCATGGGTGTCGGAGCAAAAAAATACGCTCTCCTTAGTTTTCTATCTATTTACGTGGCTTGTTTACATCAAGTACTACGAAAGCAAACGCCCTTTACTATATTATCTATCCCTACTTTTTTTCATCTGCGCATTATTAACCAAGAGTGTTACTGCGACTCTACCTGCAGCTTTGTTAGTTCTTTTCTGGTATAAAGAAGGTGATCTAAAATTTAGAACACATATCAAGCCTTTGCTACCCTGGTTTATTATAGCACTAATTTCAGGACTTTTCACAGCATGGGTTGAACGACATATGATTGGCGCTGAAGGTTCTGAATTCTCCCTATCGTTTGTTGAACGTATTTTTCTTTGCTGTAGGATTATATGCTTTTACCTTACGCAGTTAGTTTGGCCTACAAATCTTTCTTTTTTTTATCCCCACTGGAATGTACACGTGCTGTATCAATCATGGATACAGTATGTAATTTTAGTTACTGCCATTACAATTGTCTTATGGCTGTACCGATTTAAATCACGCGCATTATTTTCAGGGTGGTTGTATTTTTGCGGTTCACTTTTCCCAGCACTTGGATTTTTCAATGTTTATCCGTTTAGATTTTCGTATGTAGCAGATCACTTCCAGTACCTTCCTAGTCTTGCAATATATGCTCTTTGTGCTGCTGCAGCTGTATTAGGCTTTAATGCACTCGCTAAATATTCACGGCTGGGGGTAATTCTTGTTTTCGCTGCTTGTTTAACGCTAGCTACACTGGCATTCAATCAGGCCGGAACGTACCGCGATGTCAAAACTCTGTACACCTCTACCTTAGATAAAAATCCAGATGCTTGGATAGCGCATTACAATCTAGGAATACTATTAGCTCATGACGGACAGTTCACCGATGCAATTACTCACTTTAGTGAAGCAGTCTCATTAAAAGCAGATTACACTGAAGCGCTTGTGAATTGGGGGGATGCCCTAGGGCAAATGGGAAAACCCACAGAAGCTATTTTGCTTTACCAAAAAGCACTTACTGAAGACCCGAACCAAATTGAGGCTAATACAAACCTAGGCTTATACCTTTCAAAAGTAGGTAAGCCCGCTGCTGCTATCGAACAACTAAGACGTGCACTTAGAATCAATAACACCTACGCACCTGCTCATTACAATCTTGCTAATATTCTTCGTTCAACAGGCTCTCAAAATGAAGCCGTCGAGCATTACATAAAAGCAATACAACTAGATCCTGACTATGCAGACGCATCTCTTAATTTAGGAAATGTTTTCTTAGGACAAAATGAAACACAGAAGGCAATTAAGCAGTATAGAAATGCTTTACGTATTAAACCTTATGCTGCTGATGTCCATAATAGTCTAGGAGTAGCACTTACTCGTGTGGGCTCGTATGATGAAGCCATCAGTCATTACAAAAAAGCTATTGAACTAAATCCTGGCTACGCTACGGCACATGCAAATCTAGCACGTGCTCTGCTTAAAATGGGCAGGAATACAGAGGCCGAGGCAGAATGGAATACTGCTCAAACTATGTCTTCTAGGCAGTAATAGTTAAGGCATTAATCAAATACTCACCTGCAAGTGAGGATCGATTTTAAAAAATACCCTGCGATTAATCGCGTAGGACATGATAGATAAGCTATACTTTAAGTAGCGTTGCCATTGTTGTATACCGCGTCATTAATGTAGAACTTACTTTCATGCGCATAGGGCCTTACGAACTTTCTTCTAATCTGTGTCTTTCTCCACTAGCGGGATACACGAATCTTCCCATGCGCTTAACTATCCGCGAATTAGGTGGCTTAGGTTGGGCGACCACAGATTTAGTCAATGCACGTTCACTTTTAGAAGCAAACCCTGCGGCATTACGCCTTGTTGCGACTTCGGAAAAAGACACTCCCCTTTCTATTCAGTTATTTGGTAGTGTACCTGAAGAAATGCGTGACGCTGCAATCAAATGCGAAGCACTGGGCGTTCAAGCTGTTGATATCAATATGGGGTGCCCTGTCAAAAAAGTAACTAAGATCGGGGGCGGTTCAGCAATGATGAATGATTTAGACGGCACGATTAACTTAGTCTCTTTGATGGTGCGCGCTGTTAAAATTCCTATCACCGCAAAAGTACGCTTAGGTTGGGATGCAGAAAACCTCACCGCTCCAGACCTAGCACGTGCGCTTGAAGATATTGGGGTACAAGCAATTTTTGTACATGGAAGAACGCGCGCCCAAGGTTTTTCCGGTGTCGTCAATCTAGCTGGTATTCGTTCTGTCGTTGAAGCGGTTAAGTCCATCCCCGTAATAGGCAATGGCGATGTCACAACTCCAGAAGCAGCAAAACATATGCTTAATGAAACAGGCTGCGCAGGTGTGAGTATTGGGCGTGGTGCTTTTTATGATCCGTGGATTTTCAAACGGACCTCAACGTACTTAAAAACGGGAGCCTTGGAAGAGGAGGCAGACTTTAATGAACGCATCCGCGTTATGAGCATTCATTACGAACGTTACTGCGATTTCTTTGGTGAAGAGTTCGGATCTCGTCTGTTTAGAAAAGTAGCGCCCTGGTATGCAAAACGTTTCGGCCCATCCAAACCCTTCAAGCAGGCAATTCTAACCATCACCTCAAAAAGTGATTATGCACGTGTCCTTCAAGAGTACATAGCATGGAGAGGTACGTATTGTGATTCCAATGGTAAATTGCGTGAAGAATTTGCACCGGCCCCTCTTGTTGCATCATTCATGCAAGATGAGGCAGAACGCACTGCTATTCCTGTTCCTCAAGGACCAGTAGAATGGTGGTAAATTCATTGCACCAAACCGTTATCAAGAATAGACTATCTAACGTAACATTATGCATGCTACAGGTGTATTTCATTTTTGGGCTTTAATTCTGGGGACTTTCATCAGTCTATTACCGATTATCAATCCGCTTGCTGTATCCTCTACTTTCTTAGCAATTACTGAGGGAGATACAGAAGCTCACCGGCTAGAACAACTGCGTAGGGCCTGTATTTTCATGATCGCTATATTAGTAGTATCGCTACTTTTCGGTACTTTTATTATGCGTGCTTTCGGAATCTCAATTCCTGGACTTCGTATCGCAGGTGGCATGCTTGTCGTAGGTATCGGCTGGGAAATGTTAATGGGGAAATCTGAACCTGGTAAATCCACAGAAGTAGCTCAAGAAGCAGCTAGAGCTAAAAGAGATATTTCGTTTTCTCCATTAGCTATGCCCATGCTTAGTGGGCCAGGATCAATCGCTGTCACCATAGGCTTCACTTCACTGGCAACGAGCTATCTCGACTATTGCGCAATTATCTTAGGCATTTTCGCTGTTTCAATTGTAAGCTATTTTACACTCCGTCTATCCAGTAACGTCGTAAGGGTAATTGGTACAAACGGAATGACTGCTCTCACTAAAATCATGGGGTTTTTACTGGTTTGCGTTGGAATTCAATTCTTTGTGAATGGCGTTCTTGGAATAGCCACCGAACCTACATTGATTCAGGCCATTAAAAGTGCGTTAAAATAAGAAAGTTTCACTCGCTGTGGGACCTTATATCCGCCATAGTTGTCATTTGTACGCACCATGAAGCGCTCTATCATAATCCTGTCCCTCCTAGCCTCACTTAGCCTTTCATCAGGTTGTTCTCATCTTCTGTTTTGGAAGAAGCCAAATCCTGCTGAAGTGAAAGAAAAGGTTAAGCAAGATCCCCATGTTGCTACAGCGACAGAACTTGAATTCAAGGCACGTTGGGTTGAAAAACGCTCAGCTGAACTAATTTCCCAAGGCGTTTCTCCAGTAGATGCGAAATCTCAAGCTTCAACCGAGTTCGCAGTTAAGTTTAGCGCTACTCATTCTGCTCAATAACACTATTTATCGGCTTTAATTTAACTAAAGCCGATTGATTGAAATTAATTCAATAGTAAAAATAAGTGCTGAGTCGCGTGGAATCCTAGGTAATTGCCCCCTACTTCCATAGGCAAGTTCTGAAGGTATAATAGCTAAGAGTTTTTCTCCTGGCTTCATTAGTTTTACGATTTGATCCCAGCCGGCAATGACTTGCTTACGACCTAGGCGAAATGAAAACGGATGCGTTTTATCTGTAGCTTTATCAAACAAAGTACCGTCTAAAAGTCGGCCTTCGTACAATACATTAACCGTATCACCCTGATTTGGTCCTTCTCCCTCGCCGTCTTTTTGCACGACATATCGAATACCTGTGCTTGTCTTTTGTGCATTAGGATAATTTTTATCTAAAAAATTTAGATCATCAATGGAGAATCGTTCTCTTTGAGCATGAAGCGATGGTTGTAAAAGAAGGATAGCACCGAGAACCAAGACAAGTGTGTGAAAGCGCATAAGAAATTCGAATTTACTCCTGTAAGGCTAAATGAAAGATAAGCATGTGCGAAGCGGAAAATTACTTTGTGGCAGTCTTAATAGCTGAGTTTTGTGCAATTAATCTAAAGGCTTTCTGAATTAGAGATTTGCCTGGTTCCATTCTATGCCACGGCGAGGCCCCTGAAGGATGGGGCAAAGGGATACATCCAACAGAGTGCTTATGATAGGTAATTTGAAAGGACTTTCCAATGACTTGGTCCAGAGGGGCTGGAGGTAAGAACTGAGTGATCGCTAATTTCCCAATTGGAATGACCAGTTCAGGTTTCAATACGGAAAATTCCCGTTTGAGCCAATGGGCACATTCAGCAATTTCTTCAGGACTAGGGACTCTATCTCCTCCCTCTTCTCTTTTACCAGGGAAACAGCGACAAACCGCAGCAAAATAAATTCTCTCGCGCGTTTCATCTTCCGACCAACCTAGGCCATCACTGAACCACTTGAATAATGTTTTCCCTGCAGTCCACGCAAATGGCTTTCCCATAATAGGCTCTTTATCGCCAGGTGCCTGACCTACGAGTATAATTTTACTTAAGACCGTTCTACCAACAACAACCGGTTTGTGCATCCGCGGACAGCGCGTACAGGCTCTCAGATCTTTAAGATGACGATTAAGTGCGGTTGCCAAGATTGTATCCAACAATGCAAAAGAACTTTACTAGCTCAAGGACCTAAAAAGACATTAAAAAAGACGAGGCTTTAAGGGCCCCGTCTTTGCAAAATTGAAATCGGCAAAAAACCGAATCAGATATTAGTAACGG
>Ga0208496_1000007_pt1 | contig 95382 bp, 91 predicted proteins | sample CryBogmetaGMA2M_FD_184552 | JGI IMG/M metagenome (GOLD analysis project Ga0208496, IMG submission 184552) | Freshwater microbial communities from Crystal Bog, Wisconsin, USA - MA2M (SPAdes) | ecosystem: Environmental > Aquatic > Freshwater > Lake | place: Crystal Bog, Wisconsin, USA | collected... | reverse complement strand
CAGTCTGGCAGCTCGTCGGGCTCATAACCCGAAGGTCGTAGGTTCAAATCCTGCCCCCGCAACCAACAACCTCTTGATAAACAAGGGGTTTTTTGGTTTTTAGAGATATCGCTTTTACTTCAAACGTGTTTCAAAGCCTAGCTAAAAAGTAAAAATTCATGCGGCGCTAGAATAATCCAATGAAAAACATGAGTACTTCTGACGGCAACCCCCTCAATAGTGCTATCGCTCTATTTCAAAATAAAGACTTTGAGGCCTCAAAAGAGATCCTGGAAAAGGTGCTACTTTCAAATCCTGACAGTTCCCAAGCCCATGAATTTCTAGCCTACATTGCTGGCAATACCGGGCAAGCTGAGTTATCTCATGAGCATTTAATCAAAGCATGTGATCAAAGTGACTGCTCTGCGTTTGCACTCTACTATCTTGGCTCTTCGTATCTAGAATTAGCCAACTATAGTCAGGCAGCTATTTATTTTGAGAAGGCACTACAAAAGCAAGGAAACTTTTTTGAGGCCTTACATGATCTTGGCACTACTCAAGCCCACTTAGGTTTAAAAGAAGCCGCCTTAGATAGTTATAGAAAAGCACTAAGCCTTAGACAAGACTCTCCTGAATTGTATTTCAACCTTGCAAGATTACAAGATGACTATCGTCACTTTGAACAAGCACTTCAGTATTACAACAAGTCGATTGAACTAGCTCCCCATTTTGTAGAGGCCATCTCAAATAAAGCCATCACATTGAAAGAGCTCAAGAGATATCAAGAGGCATTTGCCTCATATGATCTTGCCATTCAATTGCAACCCAACTACGCCGAAGCATGGTCCAACAAGGGTTTAGCCTTTAGTGATCTAAGACGTTATCAGGAAGCGCTTGAGTGTTACGAGCAAGCTATCAAACTAAAGCCAAACTACTTAGATGCCTGGGTTAATAAATCAGCTGTTCTGCACGCTCTAAAGCGCTATACCAAGGCCATAGAGGCTTATCAACAAGTGATCAAGCTTAACCCTGACACCAATTGCATTTACGGCTCCTTAGTTCACGCCAAGTCAACAATATGTGACTGGAGCAGCTTTGGCCAAGAAATCAAATACATCAATCAAATGATTGATGCTGGGGTAAGCGTCATTCCTCCATTTGCATGGCTCCTACTCTCCAATTCCGAAGAATCCAACCTTAAAGCGGCCGAGTTATTTACCGCACATCAATACCCCGAAAGAACAAGCCCAGCTCTTTTTTCAAATAAGGCTAAGAATCAAAAAATTAAACTGGGCTACTACTCGTATGATTTTTACAATCATGCAACTGCATTTTTGATGGCTGAGTTCTTTGAACTTCATAACAAAGAACATTTTGAAATAATCGCTTTTTCATTTAGCCCGAATTCGCATGATCAAATGCACCAGCGATTGGTCAATGCATTTGACCAATTCATCGATGTCAATAGCATGACGGATCAACAAGTAGCAGAGCTCTCTAGAGAAATGGGCATTGATATTGCGATTGATCTCAAAGGCTATACAACCAACTGCCGCACAGGCATCTTCTCGCATCGAGCTGCGCCCATTCAGGTGAACTATTTAGGTTACCCTGCCAGCATGGGTACTGACTATATGGATTACATCATTGCTGATCACATCATCATCCCCCAGGAGAACCGTCCCTTTTTCAAAGAAAAGATTGTTTACTTACCCAATAGCTATCAGGTAAATGACAGTAAGCGCAAGGTCTCGGAGAGGATCTTTACTCGACCTGAACTCGACCTTCCAGAAAATGGATTTGTCTATTGCTGCTTTAACAATAATCTCAAAATCACACCCAATATCTTCGATAGTTGGACGCGTATCCTTAAAGCGGTACCTGGAAGTGTGCTTTGGCTTTTGGAAGATAATGCTCTTGCTAAAGCAAATCTCATTCAAGAAGCTCAATCGAGAGGCCTATCTGAAGATCGCTTGGTCTTTGCAGGCAGGTTAGATTTACCTGATCATCTTGCAAGACATCGTGTGGCAGATCTCTTTATCGATACTGTGCCATGTAACGCCCACACTACTGCTAGTGATGCACTCTGGGTTGGCTTGCCAGTTCTTACCATTCTGGGGGAAACCTTTGCTGGCAGAGTGGCCGCTAGCTTGCTTAGTGCTATTAATATGCCTGAACTCATTGCAAAGAGCCTGAATGAATATGAAGCTTTAGCTATTGATCTGGCTAAGAATCCAGAAAAACTAAAAGCCTTAAAAGAGAAGTTACAACAAAATCGGTTGACGACCCCATTGTTTAATACCCAGCTCTCTACTGATCAGATTGAATCAGCTTACATCAAAATGTATGAGCGGTATCAGGCGGGCTTGCCGCCTGAGCATCTAGAAATTTAGTTAAGAACTTTATAACCCCTACCACTTAAGCATCTTTTAACCACTGCTTCTTGCCCTTGATTACCGGTAAAAGCACCACCAGCAGCACCGATGACTGCCCCTGCACCTGCTGCCTGAACAATTCCAGTTGTGTTACCACCAGTCACAAGTCCTAATAAGCCACCAACTACAGCGCCAGCCCCTGCGCCTTTAGCTGCGGTCTCACCCATACCGGATTGCTCTTTTGCATACGCCTGGCATTCTTGTAAATCCTTTTCGTAGGCTGCGTCATTGACACCCTTCATATCTACCAAAGGGCGAACATTAGCGCCAGCACAACCAAGAGCTGCGATCACAACAAATGAACATAGTGCAAATAATTTATTCATGTCTTTAACCTTTTAAACGCATTTAATGTCTTAAGTGATAAGTAGACTCATTATCACTCTTTCTGTGCCATAAACGCTTTATATCATGTCTCCAAAAGCGTAAGGTGGAACTACCTCTTTTATCAAAAAACCAAATCTGAGCACCCGTATTTGGGGTCTGAAAAAAGGGAATATGCAAACTTTGATAACGCTCGGTAACTAAGGGGTGCGGATGACCATAGCGATTGCGATAACCATTTTGTGCAAAAGCCTGATCAGGACTTAATTTCTTAAGAAGATCAAGTGAAGAGGAGGTTTTACTCCCATGATGTGGTGCCATAAAAATGAGCTTTCTATAGCCAATTTCACGCAAGCTATCTTGATTTAGCCGATTGACGATTTCAGATTCAGCCTGTTTTTCGACATCTCCCGTTAGCCAAAATGAAGCATGCTCATTACGCACCTCCAAAACGCAACTCATTTCATTGGGTTTTCTAGAATATTGATCCTCAAAAAGTGTCTCTTCGTGCGGGTGCCAAATAATGAACTCGACGTCATCCCAGATCCAGCGTTGCCCATATCGACAAGGGATGCTTGGGATACTTCTTGACTGAAGATCTTTAAGTAGCGGATTAGCGCTTGGCAACGAGCCCATCATGAAATCAAACTGAATGGATTTTAATAATGTTGCTGCACCACCAATATGATCACTATCGCTATGGCTAATCACCATGCGATCAATTTGATCAATCCCTCTGCCTCGTAGGTAAGGCAGAATCACCCGCTGCCCAGCGTCATCTTTCTTGCCTTGAATAGGACCAGTGTCATATAAAATTCTTTTAGTGGCCGTCTCAATGAATACAGCTGTTCCTTGACCAATATCTAAGGCGGTCACTTTAAATTCTCCAGCGCTTAATGAACTTTCGGTCAGAACATTAGGCGGATAAATCAATGGTGGCGTAATGCAACATAAGACTAGTAGACGTAGATGCCAACTACTCCCTAATGACCCAGATCGAATGGCGTAAATAATTCCAATGCCTGACAACAGTAATACCCACCACTCTGGTTGCCTAGACCAAACGATGGCCCAACTCCAACTAGCCATCCACTCGAGAGCTAAGGCCAGATACTCCATTGCTGTATGGGCTGGTAGCAACAGCCATCTCCCAATAAAATCAGGTAACAATGCACCGGCAATGGCCAATGGAGTTACTACATAACTTACTATTGGTATAGCAAATGCATTAGCAATCGGTGAAACCAGTGATACTTGGTAAAACCAATATAGAGTGAATGGCAGCAAGGCAATAGTGACAACAGCCTGTACCCGACAGGCTTCGCTCAGAGCTTGAACCAATCGATGCGACCAATGAATCTCTAATTCTTTTCCGTTCGGAATGCCCAATAAACCGCTTGAATTACCCATGGCATACAAGATTACTGCCACTGCACCGAAAGACAACCAAAAGCCTGGGGTATAGGGTGCCATTGGGTCTATCAATAAGACAAATGCCAATGCCCACCACCAAATATCAAAGGACCTAGGATTTCTGCCAGACCATAATGCGTACGCAACTACACCAACCATATACATGGTTCTCTGCGCAGGGATCTGAAAGCCTGCTAACCATGCATAAATAAATGCTGTGAAAAATCCAGAGCATGCTGCAACTTTCCCTACGGGAATCAAGAGAGGCCAATGACGACGTCGCCAAATGAATGCTGCAAAAGATGCGCCAACCCCTGCCAACATAGTGACATGCAATCCTGATATCGAAATGAGATGGCCAATACCTGTGGCATTAAATACCTTCCAGTCGTCTTGATTAATTGCATTTTGATCGCCCATCACCAAAGCAATAATCACTCCTGAATAGCGAGCATCCGCAGGGAGCAATGATTGAATCTTCTTACGTAAATGCCAGCGAGCCAGCTCCATCTGCAATTCAAATTCTGTTAACCCAATATCCTTTACTTGCAATAACTCTCCTGAACGTACAGAGCCACTAGCGCCAAAGTCTTGATGAAAGGACCATCGCTCAAAATCAAAAGTATATGGATTGAGAGATCCATATGGTCGCTTGAGCTTTACCTTAAACTTCCAGCGCTGGCCAGGAATTATCTCTGGTATTGCCTGTGGATTTCTCCAAGCAGGTTGCCAACTTAAGTAGATGCGTTGCGGAAGATGTTCGAAAGCAGGATCCAGCTCAAATGCAAACTTAGCACCCCCAGGATTGCTTTGAGGTAAAGCCGCAACCCGCCCTTTGATGGTGAATTCTTTACCCTCTATCTCTAATGGAAGAATGTTACTGAGACGACTCTGCGCATAGTGAGCATTCCAGGCAAATCCCAGAAAGAACATCAGAGCTATGATCGCTAATTTACGCAATAAACTTGTTGGACTGCCGACATAAGCAAATACCATGCATAGCAAGCAAGTTACAAAACAACTGAGTTCCCAGTAAATCGGAACATCAGGCAAAAAGAAAAGGAGTGATCCCCCGGCGATAAACGCCGTAATAGCAAAGCGCAAGAGTTTAAGAAGCTAGCTTGAGACTAGGGAAATCAGCGCAGTGCGCTGACCATCGAGGCAATACCTGCATGGCATTACGCCATACTGCAGTAGCAAAATCGATTTCATTAAGCCCACGAATGGCCGCTAGCTCACTAGCGATACGAGGAAGGAAGGCCGGCTCATTAAAGGCGATATGCTCTTCTCTCAACCATGCTGGCGGAATATCAGGTGCATCAGTTTCTGTAAGAATGCTATCCAGAGGTAATTCTTTTAGCAGCCGTCGAATTTTCAAGGCACGCTCATAAGTAGCAGCACCACCGAAACCCAATTTGAAGCCCAGCTCGATAAATTGTTCAGCCTGCTGAAAGCTCCCATTAAATGCATGGGCAATTCCACTAGGAATTTTGTGACGGCGTAAGGCTTTCAAAATAGCGTCTTGTGATCGACGTACATGTAAGACGACAGGTAATTGAAACTTTTGTGCTAAATCTAATTGCGCATTAAAAAAATATTCTTGCTTATGAGGATCTAGGCCCTCTACAAAATAATCTAGACCAATCTCACCAATACCAACAAAGCGAGGATCGGAAAGGGATTTAGAAATCTCTTTTTCAAGAAGCACAATATCACTCTCTTGAGCTTGATTGGTGTAGAGGGGATGAATGCCTAAGGTATAAACCAAACCTGGCATCAGTTGACCATATTGAGTTGCAAGCTGACGCACTTGCTGACAGTCACCTGCCTTGACTGTAGGTAACAAAATAGCCTGAACATTTTTCTCAAGCGCAGTTTCAATGACCTGAGGTAGGATCTTTGCAAACTCAGTTGCATCTAGATGGCAATGGGTATCAATCCACATGGGATTTGTTGCTCCCATGATCATTGTGAGAAAGTCTTTAATACTCCGCGCTCTAGATGCAGGATACGATCGCAACGGATAGCGCGGACTGGATCATGCGTCACGATCACGAAGGCGGTGCCCTGATCACGAGCAATATCTAACATAAGATCAAAAACACTATCGGCAGTTTCAGTATCTAGATTACCCGTTGGCTCATCTGCTAAAACACATGCCGGATTACCCACTAAGGCTCTTGCAACAGCTACCCGCTGACGCTCGCCTCCAGATAATTCTCCAGGAGTGTGTAGCTCGCGTGCAGCTAAACCCACTGCTGTGAGCATCTTACTTGCGCGCTCCATAGACTCATCATTATTTAATCCACGAATACGCAAAGGCAAGGCTACATTCTCAACAGCGCTGAACTCATCTAAGAGATGATGGAACTGATAAATAAAGCCCAGACTTTGATTGCGCAGTTGATCTAACTTCTTGATGGATAGCTGATTTAAATTGGAGCCCGCTAGGATTACAGAACCTGCGTTGGGGGTATCTAAGCCCCCTAGCAGATGTAATAAGGTACTCTTACCCGAACCAGAAGAGCCAACTATGGCAACCTTTTCTGACGGCAAGACATCTAAATCAATCGCCTTGAGTACCTCTACTGCTGTGGGGCCTTGACCATAGGTCTTAGCTAAACCTCTAGCCATTAGAACCAAATTATCCTGATTACTCATAACGGAGTGCCTCCGCCGGTTGTACTTGAGCAGCACGACGACTTGGATAGAGGGTAGCTAGCACGGATAGGCCAAATGCCATCAACCCCACTGTGACGACATCACTTAATCTAACATCCGAAGGTAACTCACTAATGAAATAAACCTCGCGTGGTAAGAATCGTACGCGGAAAATAGCTTCGATAGCAGGAACAATGACATCGATATTGAATGAAATCAATAAACCCAATGCAACCCCTGCTAGTGAACCCATTAAACCAATTGCCAATCCTTGAACCAAGAAAATTCTTTGAATCAAACCTGGACTTGCACCCATCGTTCTTAAAATGGCAATATCAGCCTGCTTCTCATTAACCGTCATTACTAATGTAGATACTAGATTGAATGCCGCTACAGCAATAATCAATGTCAGAATGATGAACATCATTTTTTTCTCAGTCTGCACAGCTGCGAACCAATTACGATTAGAGCGTGACCAGTCACTAACCCAAAGGGCTTGGGGTACCACGGCAGCAAGCTCATTGGCTACCTCAGGTGCGCGCTGCATATCATCAACCTTTACTCGCAAGCCAGAGGGGTCGCGCAAGCGCAATAGGGCAGCAGCATCTTTCCAATGCAAAATAGCCAAGGAGCTGTCGTACTCATAATGTCCGCTATCGACAATACCAACTACTTGGAGTGTACGCATCCGCGGCATTGCGCCAGCTGGAGTTAAATCACTCTCTGGAACAATTAAATTAATGCGATCACCAACGCGTGCGCCTACCAGTAATGCAAGTTGGGAGCCTAAAGCAACGCCGAAACTGCCAGGCTTGAGATCATCGATACTGCCAGCAACAAATTGTTTTGGAAGATCGGATACTTTTCCTTCCTCGCTTGGCAGAACGCCTCGAATAGAAACGCCTCGCATAACATTCTCACGACTGAGCAAACCTTGAGAGCTCACTATTGGGGCAACGCCAACGACATGAGGTTGTTTGGCAACTTTGAGCGCCAGTGGCTCCCAATTAGCCAACCCATCTGGTGCAGTAATTTCTACATGAGAAAGAACAGAAAGCATGCGGTCACGAACTTCTTTTTGGAAACCATTCATAACTGAGAGGACCACAATCAGGGATGCCACACCAAGGGCAATGCCAGCAGTCGAGATTCCGGAGATAAAGGACAGAAAGCCGTCGCGCTTACCCACCGTCTTACGACGCTTGGATCTGGTATAGCGTAGGCCAATTTCTAGCTCAATAGGAAGTCTCAACATAGCCACAGTTTAGACAATTGCAAAGACAAATCGATGGAATCCCTAAATGCCACCTAAAATCAGGGGAATGACTGCAAATTCCACCTTCTCCAAAAGCGCCCAAAACACTGTGCGGCGCTTTACCCTCATGCTAGCCGGCGAGGATGCCTATGATTCTGAGGAAGAGCAAGTAATTGGAGACCGTCCAATCAAAGGGTTGCCTCATGAGCGTTTTTTACTCGGGAATCTTGTGCCACTGGCACCAGTCATGCTCTTAGGCCAAGCATCGCTAGCCGTAAGCTCATCAGAAGTCATTGCTTGCCTACAGCCTGTTCATCTGCACGCCACGCGCGATCACCTAATTCTGATGGGACAAAATCAGGTCGATCTGACGCAATCTGAATCTGCTGAACTTCTACATGCTGCCCTACCCCTCATTGAGGAAGATTTTCAAAATCCGATTCTCTTTCAAGGTCAGCACTATTGGTTTATATCGGCAGGTCCATTTTCAAATTTAGATAGCTATAGCGTAGATCAAGCGCATGGTCGTAACATCGACTGGTGGATGCCGCGGGATACTAGTGAAGAAGGTATCGCAAGGCATTGGCGCAAGCTACAAAATGAAATCCAGATGCTATGGCATATTGGCCCTGTGAATGAAGAACGTGAGCAACGCGGTATGCCAAGCATTAACTCATTGTGGATTAGCGGAATTGGTAAATTGAGTGATGTGCAAACGCCACAACTAGTTCAACAATCCAAACATCTCTATGGTCCACATCCTGTGCTAGCGGGATTGGCCAAGCTTTTCAATATTCCGCATTCGAACACATTCAATATCCAAGAAGCTGCAGGATCTTTTGCTTGGCTCGAACAAGCCGAGTCGCTATGGCCAGCATTAAGTGCAGCGCTACTCAATAAAGAATTAGACGAACTTTGTATCATCGATTTTCCAAAGGGAAAAACTCGTGAACGTGTCTTTACTGCCAAAGATCTTTCCAGAAAATCTTGGATGTTCTGGAAGAGTGCTGAACCACTTACATGGAAAGAGATCATTCTGTAATGAGTCTCTTTTCACAACGAGCCTTCTCTGAGCGCAATGCTAGCTGGTTACAACAAAGTGGTCTTCATCCACTGCTTGCACGGCTGTATGCTGCACGAGGACTCCAATCCCCTGAAGAACTCTCTCTCGATCTAAAGCAATTACTCTCACCAACTGAGCTCAAGGACTGCCTCAGCACGGCATCCTTATTGGCAGACATTCTTGAGCAAAAAGAGCCCATGCTCATCGTTGCAGACTATGACTGTGATGGCGCTACCGCTTGTGCTGTGGGTGTTCGGGGCATACGTATGCTTGGTGGATCCGAAACCCCCATTCAGTTTTTAGTTCCAAATCGCTTCACTATGGGATATGGCCTTACCCCCGAAGTAGTTGAGCTTGCAGCCATGCAATCTCCTAAACCAAAATATCTTATCACCGTTGATAACGGCATAGCAAGTGAAGCTGGTGTTGACCGAGCTCGTGAACTTGGCATGGAAGTGATTGTTACCGATCATCACTTGCCTGGAGATCGCCTTCCCAAGGCTAGAGCTATCGTGAACCCCAATCAAGGTGGTTGCAACTTTCCCAGTAAAGCGCTGGCGGGCGTTGGTGTGATGTTTTATATCTTAGTTGCCTTACGTGCAGAACTGCGTCATCGCGGAAAATTTACAAACGAAACACAACCCAAAGTAGAAAACTTATTAGATCTCGTTGCCCTAGGCACTGTTGCTGATGTAGCTCAACTAGATCGCAATAACCGCATACTTGTATCGAATGGTTTGAAACGCATTCGTGGAGGAATCTCTCAACCTGGAATACAGGCCTTGTTTCAGGCAGCAGGAAGAGACCCGCGCAAGGCTAATACCTTTGACTTAGGTTTTGCAATTGGTCCTCGTCTAAATGCTGCTGGCCGCTTAGCAGATATGACCTTGGGTATTCGATTATTACTAACTGATAACACCGATGAAGCGATGACGCTTGCACAAGAGCTTGATCGCATTAATCGCGAGCGACGCGTCATTGAAACAGGCATGCAAGAAGCCGCTCTCGCTCACCTTGCAGAAGATCAATTATCCGGAATAATAGCGCAACGTTCTAGTATCTGTCTTTGGAATCCAGAATGGCATCAAGGCGTTGTCGGCATTGTAGCTTCGCGCTTAAAAGAGCGCTTCAATCGCCCTGCTATTGTTTTTGCTCCAGCTGATGGAAGTACCAGTGAAGAATTACGTGGATCTGGCAGATCCTTGACTGGCTTTCATTTAAGAGATGCATTAGATTTAGTTTCCAAGCGAGAGCCTGGATTAATTCTGAAGTTCGGCGGACATGCAATGGCAGCAGGCCTCACGATTCGTAAAAGTGATTTTGAAAAGTTTGATGCCTGCTTTCAGGAAGTGGCAAGCGGCCTGCTGACAGAGGAATTATTAGAACGTCACCATATCCATGATGGTGTTCTTCAAGCCTCTGAGTTCACCCCTGAAATTGGCGATCTCATTGCCGAAGAAATCTGGGGGCAAGGATTTCCACAGCCGGTCTTTTATGGGGAATTTGAGATTATCCAGCAAAGCCTGATGAAAGAAAAACACCTACGGCTGATGCTGCGACCATTGGGAGCAGCTGAGGACAAGATAGGCAATAAGCCTATTACTGCTGTTTGGTTTAACCGGACCCAAAGTCTGCCTGCCACAGCCAAATTGGCCTACCGCATAGTGACCGATCGCTATCAAGGCCAAGCCCGCGTCCAGCTCATGATTGAGGCACATGACGAGACTGCTGGGGTCTAAAGGTCAAGAGCAATAACCCCCTTATAATTAGGGGATGGAAGCTGAACAACTAAACACTATTTCAAATACCTTGTCTGACCTGCTTACTCGTGAGCAAGCTCTTCGGGGGTATCTTTGACTTCGAAGTAAAGTCACGTCGCCTTACCGAAGTTAACTCTATTCTGGAAGATCCCACCATTTGGGACGATCAAAAGAAGGCACAAGCACTAGGCAAAGAAAAGAAATTACTCGATGGCGTAGTTGCCACCCTCACCGATCTCAATACCAACATTACCAGCGCTCTTGAGCTATTTGATATGGCCAAAGAGGAAAGTGACTTTGAAACTATCACTGCCATTGAACAAGACGTGGCAAGTTATAGCAAGATTATTGGTGATCTCGAGTTCCGTCGTATGTTCCACAATGAGATGGACTCCTGCAATTGCTTTATTGATATTCAAGCAGGTGCAGGCGGCACTGAAGCCTGTGACTGGGCTAGCATGCTCTATCGACAATATCTCAAGTATTGCGAACGCAAAGGCTATAAAACAGAAATCCTTGAAGAATCCGACGGTGATGTAGCGGGCATTAAGAGCGCAACAATCAAAGTCGATGGCGAGTATGCCTATGGGCATCTCCGCTCCGAAACTGGCGTGCATCGCTTAGTCCGCAAATCGCCATTTGATTCCTCAAATGGTCGCCATACTTCCTTCGCCTCAATCTATGTCTATCCTGAAATTGATGACTCTATTGAAATTGATGTTAATCCAGCCGATATTCGCACTGATACCTACCGCGCCTCTGGTGCCGGTGGTCAGCATATTAATAAAACCGACTCGGCCGTTCGTCTCACTCACTTACCAACAGGCATCGTGGTGCAGTGTCAGAATGATCGTAGTCAACACCGCAACCGTGCTGAAGCGATGACGATGCTAAAGTCACGCTTATATGAACATGAAATGCAAAAGCGTCGTGCGGAGCAAGATAAGTTAGAGGCAAGTAAAACCGATGTAGGCTGGGGCCATCAAATCCGGTCATATGTTTTGGATCAAAGCCGTATTAAAGATTTGCGTACCAATGTCGAGATCTCCAACACTCAAAAAGTATTGGATGGGGATCTAGATGCTTTTATTGAAGCTAGCCTGAAGCAAGGCGTCTAATTACCTACGAATATGAACGATAAAACGAACTCAAACAACACGCCAGCTCCAGTCACTGAAGCAGTTGATGAGAACCATATCATTGCTGAGCGCCGTGAAAAACTGGCTAAGCTTCGCGAAGGCGGTATCGCCTTCCCCAATGATTTTGTTCCGACGCATCTAGCTGCAGATCTTCATACACACTACGACAGCCTCACTAAAGAAGAGCTGGCTACTAAAAAGGTTCATGTAAAAGTTGCTGGACGCATGGTACTTAAACGCGTGATGGGCAAAGCCAGTTTTGCAACGATCCAAGATCGCAGTGGTCAAATTCAGTTTTATATCAGCGATGAGTTGAGTGGTGCTGATATCCATGGTGCTTTCAAGCATTGGGATATGGGTGACTTTATCTCAGCAGAAGGTAATCTCTTCAAAACTAATAAAGGTGAGCTCTCTGTTGAATGTAGCAATCTACGCTTACTCAGTAAGTCATTGCGTCCATTACCTGATAAGTTCCACGGCCTCTCTGATCTTGAGACCAAATATCGTCAGCGCTATGTCGACTTGATCGTCAATCCAGAAAGTCGCAATACTTTTAAAGCACGCAGTAATGCGATTGCCTCACTACGCCGTCATATGCTTGAGGCTGACTTCATGGAAGTCGAAACACCTATGCTCCACCCGATTCCTGGTGGCGCTACCGCTAAACCATTTATCACTCATCACAATGCCCTAGATATGCAGATGTTCTTGCGTATTGCTCCTGAGCTCTATCTTAAGCGTTTGGTAGTTGGTGGCTTTGAGCGTGTTTTTGAGATCAATCGCAACTTCCGCAACGAAGGTGTAAGCCCACGTCATAACCCTGAGTTCACCATGATGGAGTTTTATGCGGCCTACACAGATTATCGTTGGCTTATGGATTTCACCGAAGGATTGATTCGTTCAGCAGCGTTGGATGCTCAAGGTACAGCAGTATTGACTCATCAAGGTCGTGAATTAGATCTAAGCAAACCATTCCAGCGCCTCACGATTACTGAAGCAATTCTGAAGTACGGACCACAGTCCAATAAGACCTACCAAGCAGCACAATTAGACGATGCTGATTTCATTCGTGCTGAGTTGAAAAAAGGTGGTGAGAACCCAGATGTGCCAGCCTTGAAGAACGCTGGCATTGGTGCCCTTCAACTCGCTTTATTTGAATTGGTTGCTGAAGAACATCTCTGGGAACCTACTTACATCATCGATTACCCAATTGAAGTGAGCCCACTTGCTAGAGAATCAGATACTCGCCCAGGTATTACTGAGCGCTTTGAGCTATTTATCACTGGTCGCGAAATCGCTAACGGCTTCTCAGAACTGAATGATGCTGAAGATCAGGCCAACCGCTTCCGCAAGCAAGTGGAACAAAAAGAAGCTGGCGATGAAGAGGCAATGTACTTTGACCATGACTTTATTCGTGCCCTAGAATATGGTATGCCCCCAACTGGCGGCTGCGGTATTGGTATCGACCGCTTAGTTATGCTTCTCACAGATGCTCCAAACATTCGTGATGTGATTTTGTTCCCACACCTTCGTCGTGAAGAAGAATAGGTAAGAACTGAAAGAGTCTTCAATCGATTTTGGATATAAAACTAAAGGCACCCTAGGGTGCCTTTTTATTTCCTGATATCTACTCAGATCACTTTCGCTTCTTGAAGAAAGTAGCTAATAAAATCAGGAACAATACGGCAAACCAAAATAAAGACCACTCGGGTACTTGCAACCCAAGGATAGCCGGCAACTTTGCTGAGCAAAGACCATCTGCTTTAAATAACCAAGGTAAGCCTTGCGCCAATTGAAATTGGTTAATCCAAGTTTCAAGGGGATCAATGCCACAAGATATTTCTGGATGGGATAAAAGCCAAACTTGTCGTGCCGCTACAGATAGGCCATATGCTGCAAACAACACGGCTAAGCCATGGAAGAGTTTTCTCAAGGGAGTAATGCCGGCAGCTAAAAAGCAAGCAATCGCAATTCCAAGATAGCCAACTCTTTGCAAAATACATAAGGGGCAAGGCAAAAAACTAACCCCTTGGTAGCCAACCTGCTGGAGAATGACCGCAAAAACGACCAGTCCAAGACTAAATAAAGAAACGTATAAGTAACGCGTTGAGTTCATGAAGACATCATAGCCTTTTCAGCAATCCCTGATTCGGGAAAGGCGCTTATTACCAAAAATTGGATGGATATCACTACTTAGTCCTACTTATGGGGCATTTACCCTGAAATTAGCCCTGAGGAATGGGATAATCAACGATTGTTTAATATTTAGTCTTTTCATTACACGCATTTATGGCCGCATATAACACCGAAACCGTTCTGACTGTTCACCACTGGAACGACACCCTTTTTAGCTTTACGACTACTCGCAATAAAGGCCTACGCTTTCGTAGCGGTCACTTCTTGATGATTGGCCTTGAAGTTGAAGGTAAACCTCTGGTGCGCGCTTACAGCGTTGCTAGCCCAAATTATGAAGAGCATCTCGAATTCTTGAGCATTAAGGTTCAAGATGGTCCACTGACATCACGTTTACAAAAAATTCAGGTGGGTGACCCTATCCTTGTGAGCGAAAAGTCTGTTGGAACTTTAGTCATCGATGACCTAAATCCTGGAAAGCACCTTTACCTCTTTAGCACTGGCACTGGTTTAGCACCATTCATGAGCATCATTCGTGACCCAGATACTTATGAGAAGTTTGAAAAGGTAGTTTTAATTCATGGTGTACGCTTAGTAAGCGAACTCGCTTATGGCGAATACATTAAGAATGAACTTACTCAAGATGAGTATATTGGTGAGATCATCCGTGAAAAACTGATCTACTATCCAACTGTGACTCGTGAAGCATTCAAACACACCGGACGCCTCACTACCGCAATTGAATCAGGCCAACTCTTTAAAGATATTGGCTTGCCACCCCTAGACTCAGCAGTAGATAGGGCAATGATCTGTGGTAGCCCATCTATGCTTAAAGAAACTGCTGAGATGCTCGATGCTAAAGGCTTTAAGGTATCCCCAAGCCTAGGTCAATTGGGTGACTATGTCTTTGAACGTGCCTTCGTAGAAAAATAATATTTTGCTGTAACGAGGCTCAAGTCAGGATGATTAATCCTCGATTTGAAAATATACTTCTGCCTTCTGCTCTGCGCTAGCTTGAACACTACCACCTTGATCTACCGCCTTTGGTAAAGTAAAAATATTTTCTGCAGTCTGCAAAACTGATGTAGCTACTGGGTCTTGTTTGTTTTCTACTATGTAAGCCATGTTCCACTCCCTTTTTTGATCAAGGCCGGCATCTTGATCTCATGAGTTTTTAGAATAGGCTGTATTTATATATCTGAAAAGAATATATATTTCATATGCTTATATCTGTTTAAATATAAACAAAAATAGCAAATTAAAGCCTGCATTCGCAATCAGAAGCAATAAACAGAGTCTTTTTAGGGCGCCATCGGATACAGCATGAGCCTCCAAAATAGCTTTGGCCAACCTCATTCCCAGCCAATAGGAAGGGATTGCAAACAAAAGGTAGGCAATCCACTCAAGCCCCCCACCCATCAAACTTGCAGCAAGAATCGCAAATACGGATATTCCAGAAATAAAATGGGATAGCAAAGACCGTGTTCTATCAAATGCCTCATTGGTTGAATTGAGGTATAGGGCAGCCGGCGGTCCACCAATTCCACACGCACCCAACAAAAGCCCCGATAAACCACCCGCAAATCCATCTAATGTTTTATGACTATTTAATCGAACATGAGGCTTTAGTAATAAGTAGCTTGCAAAAAGTAAGACTACTGCACTTGTAAAAACCTTGAGTATTACCAGCGGTATAAAACCTCCCAACCAGATACCCATTGGAAGAAAAATTGCTGCAAAAAGTAACATGAGCAAAAGTCGAGAGTGATCTTCTGGATGGACTTTCCATTGCCGAGAAAGCAAAACTCCTCCAAATACTTCAGCACACATCACAATAGGAATGAGAAAGGGGATTGGAAATACCCACATCAAAAGAGGCGTCATAATAAGCGCCCCACCAAAACCACTTAACCTTCTGATGACGCCTCCAAGAACTGCCGCGAAAATTAGCAGGCAGATTGAGGTGAAGCTTTCAAAAATCAAATGGTCTCACTAACATCATGCTCGCCAGCAATTAATTCGCGAATCTGACGACGTACCTCTAAATAAGCGGGAGTATCCTCAACCATTCTGCGAGGCTCTGGAACTCGGATGACTTCCTTTACCCTGCCTGGGCGGCGCGTCATAACCACAATAACATCAGATAAATTGATTGCCTCTTCGATACTATGAGTTACAAGCACAACGGTTTTACTCTCCTCACGCAAAATCCGAATCATTTCAGCTTGCATCATGGCTCGGTTTTGAGCATCCAAGGCAGCAAATGGCTCGTCCATCAAGAGAACCGTTGGATCAACCACCAATGCTCTCGCTATAGAGACCCGTTGACGCATACCACCTGATAATTGGTGGGGATAATGATTGATAAACTGACTAAGGCCTACTAAAGCTGCAAAACGGGTCACAATTTGTTGAATTTCTGAAGTGCTAATACCTTTAATTTTTAAACCAAAGGCAATATTGTCGTAAACCGTAAGCCATGGAAATAAGGCATAGTCCTGAAACACCATCGAGCGATCAGAACCAGGGCCACTCACTACTTTGTCAGCGCACTCGATATGCCCAGCAGTAGGAGCCTCAAAGCCAGCAATTAAATTGAGTAAGGTGGTTTTGCCACAGCCGCTATGGCCTAAGATTGAGCAAAACTCATTTTTCTGAACCTCTAAAGAAATATCATCAATTGCTAAGACTTCCTGCCCCTTGGCATGCATTGAAGGATAAATTTTTCTAACGTGTTCTACTTTAAGTGCAGGCATGAATTTGTATACTTGAATGATGAATAGATAATGTTTAAGGCTTAAGCATTTAGTGCTCTAGACCAAGGCATGAGTTTCTGAGCGGTATATCGAATGAGTCTATCTAAACATAAACCAATCACTCCAATAGCCAACATACCAACCAAAATGTAATCCGTACGTAAAACTGTACGGGCATCATTGATGAGGAATCCAAGTCCAGAGTTAGCACCGACCAATTCAGCGGCTACTAATGCCATCCAACCTACTCCCAAGCCAATACGAACACCTGTAACGATTTGAGGTAAAGCTGCACGCAAAACAACACGAGTAATTACACCCCAAGAGCCGGCACCCAGGCAACGAGCGGCACGAATGAGGTTGGGCTCAACGTTTTTTACAGCATCAATGGTATTTAACAATATAGGGAAAAATATTCCCAAGAAAATAATGAATTGGTTTTGAACATTACCAACACCGAACCACAAGATACTTAATGGGATCCAGGCAATAGGTGGAATTGGACGCAAAATTTCAATGATGGGATCCACTTGTTCGTTTACCCATTTAAAGCAGCCCATGACTATTCCTAAGGGAATGGCAACAGATGCATAGCAAAAGGCTACGAATTCTCTGGATAAGCTATCAATTAAATGCTTCCAGATTTCTCCAGACTTCATTAATTCATAACCGCCTTGTGCCACTCCCGAAGGAGGTGGCAACAAGGTAGCTTCTGTTTTATCCAGAATAAACCGACTGGCATATTCCCAGGTGGCAAGCAAAATAATCAATAAAGCTAAACGACGAAATTGCTTGAAAAAATTGAATATTTGCATAACGCCTTATTTTTTATAAACCTTGCCGTCAAAAGACCAATCTCTGGTGAGATCACCCTTTTCAGGGAATGCCTGCGGTTTAGTGGTATTTAACGGGTTCATGTAAGTTGGGTATGGGGTCTTATCCATTGGTGCAGACCAATCAGCCGGCAAAAATGGAGGACGGGTAATGGTTGCCCAACCCAATTTGTCAAAGGTCTTATCCATAAACCGAGTATCTACAGCACGAGCAAAATCAATACCGGTTAACTTGTTCTGAATTCGCTTGTTTTCATAGAGCCACGTGTAAATTGGCTCATTGGCACGACCCCAAAACACTGGAATTGGATAAATATAATTCGGCTTATACAACAGGTTGTACGCTGAAATTTGCTGACGCAAGATCTCTTTTGAATAATTTTTCAAATTCGGATCTTCTTGCATCACATCTACTGCAGCATCTGGATTTTTTCTAATCCATAGAGTAGCTTCAGCAATTGCATCAGTAAATGCCTGCACTACATCGGGTGCGTTATCAATGACTTCTTGGCGTACATAAAACGTACCCTCATAAATATTGTACGGAAAGCTATCGCTAATAATTCTGGCGTTCTTACGTTCTTTAACCATGATGGTTGGGGTTGGATCCCAAGGTACTACCGCATCAAGACCTTTAGGCATCGCCATTTGTTCGCCTGGAGGCATATTCTTCAAGATGATGTCTTTACCAATCTCGATGCCATTGGCTTTAGCGGCAGCTTGAATATAAAACTCTGCTGAGGAACCAGTCACAATACCGATGGTGGCAGGTGGATTCGATCCTTTGAAATCCTTAAAGGACTTAATTTTTGAATCCAAGGGCACTAATACAGCATGCATCAAGTTGGTATTAATCACCGCGATCGTCTTGACGGGAATATTTTTATCAATGAGTGAGGTGAATGGGAAGTTTCCACCATTACCAAACTGGAATCGACCAGAGATGATCACTTCGTTAATTGCGGGGCCAGAGGGAAATGCTTGCAATTTAGACTCGATACCACGCTTTGCTAAAAGCCCTTTTTTATCCATGACTAAGTTAATCGTATTTTGACCTGACCATGGTGGCTGGAAAGCTATCTGTAATGGCCACCAACCTTTTTCCTTGAGCCAAGCAACAGACTTTGCTGAAACTTTTTCATCTGCACCTTCAGGCCAACCATAATCATTGAACTTGGTACTATTTTGAGCCATCGACAACATCGGGGCTCCCGAAAGCATTGCAACTGCAAGCACTGAAAAGATACGACGTGACGCGTTAAATTGTTTCATTACGATCTCCTTAATAATGGAATTGCTTGTATTTCACACCAAACAAAAAACGTCTAAAAAACTAACTCGTGAAGCTTAACTCAATACCGCCCAATCTAGTTCTAATTTTTCTATACTCTTTTTTCATCACTAAATACTTCACTAACTCTGTAAAAGGCTGTAAGGCTGGCCCCTGCTTCAAGGCCTCTTGAGCACCGTCCTTCAATCCTAAAGCAAGGTTTTCAGGATAAAAAGCATGTAGACTTAATTGCTGCTTACTAACTGAACGTCCCCATTTTTTTCTTAATCCAGGCAATGCAGGCTCTATTAACTCTCCCGGTCTGCGGGAGGCGTCGTAATCTACTTTAGCGCGAGTCATGACTTCTGCACTAGGGGTACCAGCCAATTTCCCATAGTGCCCCTTAAGGTAAAGTTTAATTTCGTCGGGAATTGTTTTATAGCGCTCGCCCTGCATGACATTTAATACAGCCTGAGTAACGATATATTGTGCAAAGGGGCTAACCAAGATGGGATAACCCAAATCCTCGCGAACCCTTGCAGTCTCCTCCAGAATCTCTGCCTCCCTATGGGAGATGCTCATAGTAGCTAATTGAGCACGTAGGTTCGAAATCATGCCGCCCGGAATTTGGTGCTCATATAAAGCGGGGTCATAGCTGGCTTTTGCACCACGAGAAAAATTGTCGCGTGAGCAGATCCAATCAAAGTATTCATCTACCTTTTGCAATGCAGCCAGATTCATCTTGGGTGCCCTTCCCAGTTTTTGTGCGCTCGCGTACACATCTAGTACCGATGGTAATGAAGCGCCATTGGCAAGGCAATCAGTAGCTACATACCCATACGAAAAACCAGCCTTTATGGCCTCTTCGTAAACCTTAGGCGCTAAGCCTGACTGACAGTGAGAATGTAACTTAATAGGAATTCCTTTGGCAGCAGAGACAATTGCCGGAAAAAGTGTTGCAGCTCGCTCAGGAGTTAATAAGCCTGTGGGATCTTTTACAGAAATAAAATCTACCCCTAGTTTCACAAGCTCATGTGTACGAGCAATAAAATAAGTATCGTCATGAACCGGACTTAAGGCATAAGTGAGCATTGCATTAATTAACATCCCATTTTTCTTACCGGCCTGCACTGAAGATTCGATATTTCGATTGTCATTCAAGGCGTCGTATACCGTTAGCACCTTTACACCAGACTCTGCAAGCAACTCAATATTTAGAGCAACGACGTCATCTGGAAATAATTCAAAGGTGTAAATACTTTGACCGCGTGTTAATGCATCCGTAGGAGTAGTGAGTTGCTTACTCAGGAACTCCATACGCTTCCAAGGATCCTCTCGCAAAAAACGCACCATCACATCAAAAACTGCGCCTCCTAATATATTGATATAGCCATAGCCCGCCTGATCTATATCTGCTAAGGCAGGATACATATGGGGAGTAGTCATACGAGTCGACCAGAGGCACTGATGCGCATCGCGCAGCGTGACATCGATTAACTCGAAAGGCTTTTTGATAGTCATCAAGAAACCTCAATCACCATTAAAGCTTGACCAGCTTCGATATTTTCACCATCCTCCACCAAAATTCGCGAGACGGTACCGCTACATTCAGCAGGAATTGTATTCAGTAATTTCATTACCTCAACAATACAAACATCTGTATCAGGCTTAACAAAGTCACCTATCTCAACAAAGGGAGGGGAGCTTGGGCTGGGTCTACGATAAAAAGTTCCAATCATTGGACTTGTAATCAAGCGCTCTGACCCAGAAATAGTAAAGGGAGCAGAGGCACTTGCTAAAGGAGAAGTAGTAGCAGAAGTGAATGAGCTTGGTTGAGGAGCTACAAAACCGGTGACACCCGAAGATGATGGTGAGCCAACAGAAATCTCAATTTCAAATTCATCTGTCCTGTAGCCAAAACTAGTAAATGTTCCAGCGTCTTTTATTAAGGCAACAATCTCCTTCACCTGCTTCATTGTGAATTCAGGTGGCACCTTAACGGTCGTTGCGGCCCTTTTTTTGGGCAAGTTCTGAGAACTTTTTTTCAAAGTCTTAGGCTTCGCTCTCGCTTTAGAAGCGGACTTCTTTTTTGTTTGCATTGTCTCTGATTTTTAGTTAATATTTTCTCTAATGAAATTTAAAGTATCATCAGGTGAAATGCTTTAAGGGTAAACACTTAAAATAGCAAATATATTCAAAAAACCTCAATAAATGCCGCCAAAGCTATCCCGCATTACCCCTCCTTCGGAGATATTCGAAGAATCAGCCAAATCCAGTATGGCGGAAAAGGTTTTATTAATACTGGAAACGATCACCCAATCTGAATTTCCGCTGACCCTTGAAGCCATCTCTACTAGCACCAATTTAGCCAAACCCACGGCTTTTAGATTGCTAAATACTTTAGTGACGCAAGGCTTTATTGAACGCGACCCAAATGGTAGGCGCTTTCAACCAAGCGCAAAACTAAGAATCATGGGGATCAATATCCTTTCCGTAGATTCAATCCGCTCACAACGTATATCAGTGATGAAACGTTTAGTCGAAGAAATTGGTGAAACCTGCAACTTCAATATTCTCGATGGCAATAAAGTAATGTATCTCGATCGAGTTGAAACGAGCGCGCCTATCCGCCTTCACGTAGACCTAGGAATGCGCGTTCCTTTGCATTGCACTGCAAGTGGGAAATTATTCCTGTCTGGAATGACTGAATTACAAGTCAGAAGGTCTTTGGGAAATGAGCCATTTGAAATCTACACAGATAAAACGATCATAGGCTATAAAAAGCTTTTCCCCGAGTTAGAGAAGATTCGTAAGGATGGCTATGCCCTTGATGAATCAGCGTTTCTAGAGGGGTTTATCGGCATTGCAGTGCCAGTAATGAACTCCAAACTGAAAACCTTTGCCACCATTACTGCGCATGGTCCAGCACCTCGCATGCAAGAGAAATCCATTGAATTCTATATAGGCCCTCTACAACAAGCAGCAAGAGATATTCAAAACAGCCTATCAGAAACTCATCATTAAACTTAACGGAGAGAATATGACTACCCCAGTAATTATTACCGTAGCAATGACAGGTGCCATCCCCCGCAAAAAAGATTGCCCAGGCCTGCCCGTTACGACATCTGAACAAATAGAAGAGATACATAAGGCATACGAAGCAGGCGCATCTCTGGCTCATATTCATGTTCGCAATCCAGATGAGAGCCCTAGCTCAGATCCGGACTTATATGCAGCAGTACAAGCAGGCATCCAGAAACATTGCCCTGGAATCATTGTTCAATTTTCTACAGGTGGTCGTGGACGTGATCAAGCAGCGCGCGGCGGAATGCTGTTTCATCGCCCTGATATGGCTTCACTAGCAACCGGTTCAGTAAACTTCCCCAACGGCATTTACGAGAATCCACCAGAGTTTGTTGATGGGCTGGCGAGCGAAATGCTCAAGTACGAGATCAAGCCTGAAATTGAAATTTTTGATCTGGCTATGCTTTATAACGCAGCGAACTTAGTCGAACGAGGCCTCTTGAAGGCCCCTGCTCATGTGCAGTTTGTCATGGGCATCCCCAATGCCATGCCCGCTAGGCGCTCCATTCTAGAATTTTTGATTTCAGAATTAAAAGCGGTTATGCCAGATGCCACTTGGTGCGCAGCTGGGGTAGCGCGCTATCAACTACCAGTAAATGAATGGACGCTAGAGTTGGGTGGTCATGTGAGAACTGGTCTTGAAGACAATACCCGTTTTGATAAGACTAGACTCGCCAAGGATAATGCGGAATTAGTTGCACGCTTGGCGCAAATGGCGCCTGCCTATAACCGTAGTGTTGCAACACCAGCACAAGCGCGTGAAATTTTGGGATTAAGAAAACACTAAATATAGTATGTTGAGCACATCATTCGATTACATCATTGTTGGCGGCGGTTCATCCGGCTGTGTTTTAGCGAATCGACTTTCCGAAGATCCCAATCATTCAGTTTGCCTGATTGAGGCAGGCTCCAAAGATAGCTCGCCCTGGATTCACTTACCTATTGGTTATGCAAAAACAATGTGGGATCCAAAGGTTAATTGGAAATTTCAGACCGAGCCCGATCCAGGCATGAATGATCGCCAAATTTATTGGCCACGCGGTAAAACATTAGGAGGATCTAGCTCAATCAATGGCTTGATCTTTATTCGCGGACAAAAAGAGGATTACGATGGCTGGCGCAATATGGGTAATGCCGGCTGGGGTTGGGATGATGTATTACCCTACTTCAAAAAAGCTGAGGGCAATGACAGATTAGGAGAGCCACTGCATTCTCAAACAGGTCCATTAAAGGCCTCATCAATCCCCAAGAAACATGCCTTAGTAGAAGCGTTTAAAAAGGCAGCTAACGCACTTGGTGTTCCCAATACAGATGATTTTAATAATTTAACCCAAGAAGGCGTTGGCTACTTTCAGCTCAGTACCCATAAAGGATTTCGTTGTAGCGCTGCGGTAGCCTACCTAAAACCAGCTAAGCATCGCTCTAATCTGACCATTCTGACGAATAGCCAAGTGGGCAAAGTCATTTTCGAAAATAAAAAAGCAGTTGGCGTTGAATTCATTCAGCAGGGAATTAAAAAAACTGTCCATGCCAATAAAGAAGTGATTTTAAGTGCAGGCGCAATTCAGAGTCCACAGATTCTTCAGTTATCTGGTATTGGACCTGCAAAACTATTACAGGAATTGAATATCCCCGTCATACATGACTTACCAGGTGTTGGTGAAAATTTACAAGACCATCTGCAATTTCGCCTGATATATGAATTAAATCAGCCTATCTCTACCAATGATCAACTTTCATCTTGGTTTGGAAAACTGAAGATGGGCTTAGATTGGCTGCTATTTAGAGGCGGGCCTCTTTCCATCGGAATCAATCAAGGTGGCCTTTTTACTCGAGTAATGAAAGATTCCAAAACACCTGATATTCAATTTCATATGGCAACTCTCTCTGCGGAAATGGCGGGGGGTAAAGTACATCCTTTCTCAGGATTCACAATGTCGGTATGTCAACTTCGACCAGAATCCCGGGGCTATGTCCGCATTCAATCTACCGACCCACTAGTACCACCAAAAATGTTTGCCAACTATTTAGCCACTCAATATGATCGCGATACCAGTGTTGCAGCAGTCAATTTTGCTAGAAAAATGGCACAGACTGAACCACTACGCTCTCTGATTACTCGCGAAGTAAAGCCCAATAACCCAAAATCAGATGAAGAGGTTTTAGAATTCTGTCGCAATAATGGGGCTACTATCTTTCACCCAACAGGCACATGCCAGATGGGTCCTGATAGCAATCCCATGGCTGTCTTAGATTCATCGCTGAAAGTGCGTGGGGTTCAGGGATTAAGAGTAGTCGATTGCTCAGCAATGCCAACAGTACCGTCAGGCAATACTAATTGGCCTGCGGTGATGTTGGCCGAAAGAGCTGCTGATTTAATCATAGGGCGAATTTAATTCTGATGAACTGGAAACTTCCTTTTAGTAAGTGGCTTCCTGAATATAAAAAACCAGGGATCATTCGCGCAGATGTTTTTGCGGGGCTCACTGGCGCAATTGTAGTAATGCCTCAAGGCATTGCGTTTGCCTTATTAGCTGGTATGCCGCCACAATATGGACTATACGCAGCAATGCTTCCTTGCTTGATTGCGGCATTATTTGGCTCTAGTCGTTTAATGGTTACGGGGCCAGCAAATGCAATTTCCCTCACCACCATGGCTTTAATTACTCCAATGGCGATACCAGAGTCTAGCCAATATGTTGCCTATGTTCTTACCTTGAGTTTTTTAGTAGGCATCCTACAGTTGGCACTTGGTATTGGTAAAGCGGGTAAATGGGTTGAAAAAATTCCACATTCCGTCATTGTTGGATTTACCGTGGGTGCCGCCATCTTAATTATCAATAGCCAGTTAGGCAACCTACTTGGTGTAAGTGTTCCAAGAGGCAAAAGCGTTATCGAAACCACTACTGCTGTTGTAAGTGCAATACTGAATCAGCAATGGCATATTACCGCTTCAGTTCTGGTACTGATCACCTTAATTGCTATTCGAATTTGGAGGCCCTTTAATCGATTTGTGCCTGCCATGCTGGTGGCTGTGATTTTAGGCAGCATTGCCGCCTCCTTACTAGAAACTTTTTTACCCGCTATTGGAATCTTTAAACGAGTAGAAGAAATACCTGGTGCATTACCGCCGTTTTCTTATCCAGATCTGAGTACAGACACACTCCAAAAACTTTTTAGTGCAGCACTCATCATGACCCTCTTGGCATCTACCGAAGCAATGGCCATCGCCCGTGCAATAGCACTGAAAACAAAAGATAATTTCAATGCTAATCAAGAATTTATTGGTCAAGGATTAGCGAATGTTTTTGGTGCTTTTTTCTCAGCCTATCCTGCCAGTGGTTCATTTAATCGAACGGGAGTGAACTTAGCCTCTGGAGCTAAAACGCCCCTCTCAGCGATATGCGCAGCAATATTTCTAGTGATCTTGCTGGCCTTTGTATCTCCGCTAGCAAAATATATTCCTTATGTTGTGATTTCTTCACTTTTACTAGTGGTGGCCTGGAACTTAATTGATCTTAAACAGATTCGTCATGAGATTCACATGGGACCAGGCGCATGGATTCCAATGCTCATTACTGGTGTCGGTACCATCACGATTCCCTTGGAATGGGCAATCCTTGGTGGAATACTGACTTCAGTGATCGCTGGCTATTTCTTCAAGAAACATTAATGACTAGTGTTCAAATCCAAGAGCTTTAAACGCTGAACTTTGCCTGATGGCCCTCTAGGCAAGTCATCCATGAACAGAATCAGCTTAGGCGTTCTAAATTTTCCAAGTTCTTGCACGCAAAAAAGGCGCATCTCTTCTTCTGTACAAGTAGCATCTGGTTTTAAAACAATACACACCATAATTTCCTGCCCATAGTTGGCATCAGGGATACCAACAGCAGCGGCATCTAATACTGCTGGATGCTTAAGAATAGCTTCATCAATTTCACGTGGGGCAATATTCTCTCCGCCTTTAATGATGAGCTCCTTAAGACGTCCTGTAATAAAATAAAAGCCATCATCATCACGCAGTCCTAGATCGCCAGTCTTTAGCCATCCCTCACTATCAAACGCCTTAGCAGTCTCGGCTTCCGCTTTGTAATAAGCATTGAGAACATTACCACCGCGTAAGCAAATTTCTCCAGCTACATTCGCACCAAGAAACCTACCATCAGCATCAATTACTTTTGCCTCTACCCCACATGGTAAGCCAGGGCTTCCATAGCGCCGCCTCTCATCATGGGGATTACAAAAAACCATAGAGCAAGATTCCGTCATACCCATGCCTTCTATTAGGGCAATTCCGAACAAAGCTTCAAATTCACGATGGTGCTCAGGAGGCAAGGGGGCAGAAGCTGAACGACCAAATCGAATTGCCTTCAACTCCTCGCGACTAGGTAAGGCACCTCCACTTTTTGCTGCATTGATCAAATAAGCAATGATGGTGGGCACCATATTGATCCAAGTACATTGGTATTGAATCGCTAACTTCCACCAACTCGATACTGAGAATGCATGGGGCGCAACAACAGATCCGCCAGAAACAAAAGGTGTAATCGTGGAAATCACTTGACCGTTGATGTGGTAGATGGGTAAAGAACTTAAGACCGTATCTGCCTGAGTCAGTGAATGCCAAGATGCCATGGAACGAGCAGCATGTAATAAATTGGCATGGGTTAGTAATACCCCTTTTGGCGTTCCCGTTGTCCCAGACGTATACATCAGAAGTGCTGGCTGAGTAGGCTGTACTGTTGGTAAAGTCCCTGCTTCACACTTCATGAATGGGCCCTCAGATGCATCAGGATCAAGCTCTACTAATAGAAATTTTCGCTGGGTCTTTTCTAGCGCTGCAAATAGATTCTGTTTTTTCTCTGGAGAATAAAACAAGATCTCAATATCGCTATGATCTAAGACCCAGGCAAGTTGATCTGTAGGGGCCAATAAATTGAGCGGTGTAATGACCCGACCACAAGCCATCGTAGCCAGAAAGATCGTACTCGTCTGACGACCATTGTGCATGTATATACCAACATGGCCGTGAGTACTAATTTTCTGCTCATCTAACCATGTAGAAAAATGACATGCCTCTTTAGAAAGTTGGCTATAACTTAGAGTCGCTCCAGTTTCAGGGGCATATAAAAAAACTTTGTCCGCTTGCACTGCTGACCAATGCAATAGGACTTCGCCCAAACTTTGGCATGCAGTCGTCACTTTAAAACTCAAGCCTGAGGAAAGCGTGTGAAGTAATCTTTTAGGAGATCTTCAACTTTGGGTACCCGCTCTGGAAGGGGTCGAACTACTCTAGTAATATTAAGGTAGTGCCGATAGTTCATATTGTCAGAAAAATTATTTTTTCCCCAAGTACCACATCCCATGGAAAGTGAAAATGGCAAACCATTTTCAAAGCTGCCCCCAGTAGCAATGGTATGGGCTTGATTCACAATCACTCTAGCCACTTTTAAATTTTCAGCCAAAGTTGCAGCCCGATTTTCCATCACCTCACCACTTAAAGCAGTGTGCAAGCCAACTGAATGGCCATTTCCCTGATAGTTATAAACATTGGTTACCAAATCTTGAGCCGCCTTGAAATCAGTAGCCTTCCAAACTGTAAGAACTGGGCTTAATTTCTCACCCGAGAAAGGGGCAGATGGTCCAAAGCCCTCTTCCTCAACCATCAAAAATTTAGCTTCTTTTGCCTTTGGATTTTTTAATTGCGCACGCTCTGCAATCACTGATGGGTACTGGGCCGTCAAAGTTGAAGTCAACTTGCCACCCTGAAACATAACTTCCTCAAGACGTTTTTTATCTGCAGTATCTAACATTACTCCACCAGCTTTTTCTAGCGCCTGAATTGCCTGCGTATACACATCAGCACAAATCACCACGCCATTTTCACTAGAGCAGCTTGTAGCGTTATCAAAAATTTTAGACTGTGTAATTTTTGCTGCGGCCCCATCTAAGTCAGCATGCTCATCAATGATGGCCAGCACATTACCAGCGCCCACCCCAAATGCAGGAGTGCCACAACTGTAGGCAGCGCGAATATTAGCTTGCGAACCAGTAGCTACAACCAAATCCGATAAACGCATTAACTCATTAGTGGAATCTTTGGTAATAGGGAATGGCAACATCTGTACCAGATCACGAGGCGCATTGACTAAATCTAATTGTTGATGAACAAACTCCAATAATCGTGCACAAGTTGAATATCCCTTGGGAGATGGGCCAACAATTACCGCGTTACGACATTTTAAAGCATTGAGAATTTTATTGATAGGAGTTGCACCTGGATTGGTTGAAGGAGTGATCGCAGCAACCACACCTACTGGACGCGCATATTCAGTGAGTCCCGTCTTCAAATCTTCAGAAATAACTCCAACCGTTTTGGCCACACTTAAATCACGAACAAGGCCAAGAGTTTTTCTAAAGTTCTTCTTGAACTTATCGGCAACATCACCAAGACCAGTATCTTTCACTGCAAGTTCAGCTAACTCTTGATTTCGTTTTGGCTCTAAGATAGCCCAAGCAACAGCCTCCACTACTAAGTTCACTTGTGCTTGCGTATATTGCTCATACTTTAGCTGAGCCACACGCCCCCGTTCAACAATACTCTCTACTGGTGTCATATCTTGTACTTAGTTAATGATTTCAATTGGTTAAAACGCTTCATTTATTCTGCTTTGATAGCAGCATCTTTCGTTACTTTCTTCCACTTCACAATTTCACTTTTAACAATCGCTCCAAGTTGTGCTGGTGTACTACCCACTGCCTCAGCCCCTTGACCCAATAACTTTTCTTTCACCGCCGGCTCAGCTAATGCTTTGATGGTTGCCTTGTAGAGAGTATCAATAATGGGCTGCGGTGTTTTTGCAGGAACGAACATCGCATACCAGGAGTCAACCTCGTAATCTTTAAATCCTAACTCAGCCATAGTCGGTACGTCAGGAAAAATAGGAGAACGCTTGACAGTAGAAACTGCCAAAGCACGTAACTTACCTGCCTTGATAAAGTTTGCTGCTGCTGGAATAGAAACCCATAGGAGAGGCACTTGACCTGCCATGACGTCAGTAACAGCTGGGCCGCCACCGCGATACGGAATGTGTGTCATAGATACCCCTGCAGAACCGGCCATCATCGCACCAGCCAAATGTCCTGGCGAACCATTTCCTACAGATGCATAAGAAATTGAATCGGGTTTTGCCTTAGCCATCTCAATGACCTCTTTGACAGTCTTAGCTGGGAAGTCAGGATTAGTAACTAAGATCTGTGGCAATGAGGCTACTAATGAAACTGGCAGAAAATCTTTTTCAGTATCGAATGCTAGCTTTGGAAAAATGGCAGGGTTAATAGTGTGAGAAGACAGGGTAAATAAGACTGTATAGCCATCCGCAGATGACTTTGCAACAATGTCTGTCCCAATAGAGCCACCTGCACCACCACGGTTATCAATAATGATTTGCTGACCCAATATCTGACTTAATGGCTCCTGCATGATGCGCGAGATCACATCAGTTCCGCCCCCAGGTGGGTATGGCACAACAAATTTAATTGGCTTAGTGGGCCATGCTTGGGCGCCTGTTAATTGAGCAAATCCAAGCAAGCCCATGGCAATAGTTAGAACGGATACCAATAGATTGCTTCTACGCATACCTTATCTCCTGTTTTAAGCGCACTTCATGAGCTTATATTAGCTCTTATTAGGTCATCTAGATACGATAACCAATCCTACTAAACGGAACAAGTTGTTTCGTATAAGTAAAAATACTAACATTTTCTCTGGATATTGCCAATATGTTCTATTAGAATGAACAAAATGACACAATTCTTGAGATTTTCTACTTATGCTTGAAATTGATAATAACGATCAGCTAGACATCATTAAAAAAGATGGTGCCAATGAAAATTCGTCAATGCTAAAAGGTATTGTCATATTAGAGGCTTTAGCTGCTCTTCAGCAGCCCGCAACTTTAGCGCAACTCATGCAAATTACGGGAATGCCAAAAGCATCTCTACACCGTACCTTAGCTATTTTCGAAGAAGCTGGACTGGTAGCTAGAGAACCGGGTGGTCGTACTTATGCTCCCGGTGATCGCTTATCCAGTCTGGCAATGGCGACTTTGACACACGACACTGTCTCAGCCATTCGGCACAGCATCTTAAGAAAATTGGTTGCCGACTTAGGGGAGACCTGTAATTTGGCCGTTCTTAAACGTGGTGAGCTGTTTTATTTAGATCGTGTTGAGGCTAATTGGGCCTTACGCTTGCATCTCCCTCCAGGCACTGTCCTTCCTCCACATTGCAGTGCTAGCGGCAAGCTATTATTGGCGTACAAATCACCTGAGGAGCGCGCCAAGCTTTTAGAAAATTTGCCGCTCGAGAAATTTACCCATAGAACAATTACTGATCGCGACCTCCTCGAGTCTGAGCTTGAGCGGATCGTCAGTACTGGATATGCCATTGATAATGAAGAATACGTTCTGGGCGTCTCATGCGTTGCAGTACCTGTCCGAGACGCTATGGGTGATGTAGTGGCGGCCATTGCAGTTCACGCTGCGACCGCAAGACTACCCTTAAATCAAGCCATGGAACATATTCCAAAGCTCAAAGAAGCTTCTGCTCGCATATCTCAAACCCTATCCTAATTCCATCTAATAACGGTAAACCACTCAGGCAAACCTCATGGATAAATATCCCTTATTAGAAAAAATGATTAAGGATGCTAAAAGCGACATACCTTTAGGTGTCGTTTATCCACTCAGTGCGCCCGCTCTTGAAACCGTCTTTGACTTAATCAAAAGACAGTTGTGCACTCCTGTTTTGATTGGGCCTAAAGACCTGATTTTGGAACTAGCATCTAAGGAAGGGTTCTCCTTAGATGCAATTGAGATGATTGACACTCCTAATGATCCGATTCTTGCTACTAAGAAAGCGGTAGAAATGGTGAAGGAGGGCAAGCTAGCGGTTCTGATGAAGGGGTCATTGCATACCGAAGATCTGATGGGCCCTATAGTGCATCGCGATGGCTTAAGAACTGATCGCAGAACTAGTCATTTATTTTTATTTGAACTAGAGCGTTATCCTAAGTTACTGGGGATTAGTGATTGCGTCGTAAATATTGCACCTAATGCCCCTCAAAAAGTACAAATTCTGAAGAGTAGTCTTGAAGCACTTAATAAGTTGGGATTAACAGATGTAAAGGTTGCCATCATTGCAGCTACGGAAGTAGTTAATCCAACCATGCAAGCCACAACCGATGCAAAAGAGATTGTAGATATCCATAATGCAAACCCAATTCACCCCTCAACAATGATCGAAGGACCCTTTGGATTCGATAATGCTATTTCAATCGACTCTGCTACAACAAAGGGAATTCATTCAATGGTTGCTGGTGATCCAGACCTTCTTTTGGTTCCTGACTTACAAGTGGGCAATATTCTCTACAAGTCCCTGGTCTATATGGCTGGGGCTGAGTGTGCTGGAACTATTCTAGGCGCTCAAGTTCCCATCATTCTCACATCGCGATCAGACTCTGTATTTTCAAGAGTGGCATCTACTGCGATGGCTATTTTGCTTGCCAAACAATCTTAATAAATAAAGCCATGTTCAAACTATTTTCAAATGATCCAGTGCATGATCCCATTAAGAAACAAGGTTCCGTAACGGAAATTAAGAAAACGACTTGCTATATGTGCGCATGTCGATGTGGTATCCGTGCGCACCTACGCGATGGTGAGCTTGTCTATATTGATGGCAATCCAGAGCACCCACTAAATCAAGGCGTCATTTGTGCTAAAGGGGCTTCTGGAATCATGAAGCAAAAATCCCCTGCCCGCATTACTCAACCCCTATTGAGAAAAGCGGGTAGCAATCGGGGAGATGGGGAGTTTGAGCCTATTAGCTGGGATAGAGCATTTGAAATTTTGACAAAACGTCTCGGCCACATACGCGCTACCGATCCTAAAAAGTTTGCACTCTTTACTGGGCGAGATCAAATGCAAGCCTTAACCGGTTTGTTCGCTCGCCAATTCGGGACACCCAATTATGCTGCTCATGGTGGATTTTGCTCGGTCAATATGGCTGCAGGAATGATCTACACTATTGGTGGAAGCTTTTGGGAATTTGGTGGCCCTGATTTAGAGCGAGCCAAACTATTTGTCATGATTGGTACTGCTGAAGATCATCATAGCAATCCAATGAAGATTGCCTTATCTAAATTCAAAAGATCAGGCGGTCGCTTTATCTCCATTAACCCAGTCAGAACTGGATATTCAGCAATTGCTGATGAGTGGATTCCGATTAAACCCGGAACTGATGGTGCTCTTTTTATGGCGCTCATGCATGAACTTATTCGCCTAGAGAAGTACGATGCGCCTTTCTTAAAACGCTTTAGTAATTCAGCACAATTAGTTTGCATGGATTCTGGTGCAGAAGAAGGGTTATTTTTATACGATCCAGATTCAGATCCTATCAACTCAGACTTACCCCATAACAAATACATTTGGGACGAAAAGACTCAAAGCGCACAGCCCTGCTTTAAGCAAGGGACATCTCCAGTATTGCTTGGTGAATACACGATGGGCCCTGGTCCACATCAAGGGAAGAAAGTGGTCCCTGCATTTGAATTACTGAAGCGACAAGTCAGCGAAACTACTCCAGAGTGGGCGTCAGCAATTACCAGCATCCCCACAGCCAGAATATGCAAACTTGCACTAGAAATTGCAGATACTGCATTCGGTCAAGAATTTGAACTTCCCATCTCTTGGACGGATTCTTGGGGAGAAAAGCATGACTCGGTAACAGGTAGGCCTGTTGCATTTCATGCAATGCGTGGGCTCTCTGCTCACTCAAATGGATTTCAAACTACGCGTGGCTTAGCAGTGCTCATGTCTTTATTGGGAACAATCGATCGCCCAGGAGGTTTTAGACATAAAGCGCCTTATCCAAGACAGGTGCCACCTAATGCAAAGCCTCCATCATCTGAAAATGATATTCAGCCCAATACACCATTAGCTAAACCACCTTTAGGCTGGCCAACTCAACCAGAAGATTTGGCGCTAGATTCACATGGTAATCCATTGCGCATTGATAAGGCCTACTCTTGGGAGCATCCTTTAGCTGCCCATGGCTTGATGCACAACGTTATCACTAATGCAGTGAAAGGTGATCCCTACTCGATAGATACCTTGATGATTTTCATGGCCAACATGTCATGGAATTCAACCATGAATACGATGGAAGTACGCGAACATCTGAATTCTAAGAATGCGGATGGCGAATTTAAGATCCCATTCTTAGTCGTATGTGATGCTTTCCAATCTGAAATGGTGGACTTTGCTGATCTCGTATTGCCGGACACTACTTATCTAGAGCGTCATGATGTGATGAGTATGTTAGATCGCCCTATTTCAGAATTTGATGGTCCAGTGGATTCTGTCCGCATACCAGTGCTAGAACCTTTGGGTGAATGTAAGCCTTTTCAAGAAGTCTTGATCGAACTTGCCTCTCGCTTAAAATTTCCAGCGTTTACAACAGCAGAGGGCGAACGTAAATTTAAAGACTATCCAGACTTTATTACTCGCTTTCAGACTGGTCCTGATTCAGGCATTGGATTTCTCTCAGGATGGCGTGGCAAGGATGGTGAGAAAGCCCTCAAAGGAGAGCCTAATCCCAATCAGTGGCAAAAGTATGCAGAGAATAACTGCGTACACCAGTACCATATGCCACCCGAACATCAATACATGCGCAATTGGAATAAGGGATATTTAGATTTTTCTAAAGAAAATGCACTAAGACAAAAAAATGATCCCATCATGATTGCAATCTACTCGGATATCTTGCAAAGATTTAGATTGGCTGCAACGGGCAAGCGTCCTGGAGCGCAACCGCCAGCCCATCTGAAAGATCGGATCTATAAATATTTTGATCCACTACCATTTTGGTATCCGCCACTTGAAGATGAAGTAACTGATCTGAGTAAATTTACATTGAATGCCATTACTCAGCGTCCCATGGCTATGTACCACTCCTGGGATTCTCAAAACGCCTGGCTAAGACAAATCCATAGCCATAACTATTTATACGTTAATACTGCAACAGCCCTTGAGCATGGTATTGCAGATGGAGCATGGATGTGGATTGAATCTCAATGGGGCAAAGTAAAGTGTATGGCCCGCCATTCAGAAGCCGTTGATCCTGGAACAGTATGGACCTGGAATGCAATTGGCAAAGCAGAATCTGCCTGGAGTCTTACTGATAATGCGGATGAATCTAAAAAAGGTTTCTTATTAAATCACTTGATTTCTGAAGAGATTACCTTGGGCGGATTCAAAGTGAGTAACTCTGATCCCATTACCGGCCAAGCAGGATGGTACGACGTTCGAGTCAAATTAGCCCCAGCTGGAGATGAAGAGCCTCTGGAAACATGGCCTCAGGTAAAAGCATATGAAGTACCAGGAATGTCTCTCAAAAAGGAGACAAATAAGTGAGCGCTAATAAACAACTCGCCTTAGTCATTGATCTCAATGTGTGTGTAGGCTGCCATGCATGCGTGACTTCTTGCAAAGAATGGAATACCCAAGGCTCTGCAGGACCACTTACAGACCTGAATGCCTATGGCGCTAATCCAAGTGGCACTTTCTTTAACCGCGTACAAACGTATGAAGCAGGATCCTTTCCCAATACTCAAACAGTGCACTTTCCAAAATCATGTTTGCATTGCGAAGAGCCTCCCTGCGTGCCAGTCTGTCCAACAGGGGCAAGTTATAAGCGCAAAGAAGATGGCATCGTCTTGGTTGATTACGACAAATGTATTGGCTGTAGCTATTGCTCTTGGGCATGCCCTTACGGAGCGCGTGAACTAGACGAAGAGCGCCAAGTCATGACGAAGTGCACTCTGTGCGTAGATCGCATTTATAGTGAAACTTTGCCCGAATCAGAACGTAAGCCTGCATGTGTTCTTGCATGCCCAACGAGTGCCCGTATCTTTGGTGATGTGCATGATCCAGAGTCAGATGCAAGCAAAGCAATTGAAGAGCGCAAAGGTTATGCCCTAATGCCTGAATGGGAAACTCAACCTGCTAATCACTACTTACCTCGCTCGATCATGGAAACGATTGATGCAGCAAGGAATGACAAATAATGCGTCCACAATTTTCCATTATCTTTTTTACAACCCTTGCAGGAATGGCTCAAGGCTTATTATTTTTCATTGCTCTTTTAAATATTGAAGCACCTGTCTTATCTGCACCATTTCTCTTAATGTTAGCCTTGCCTGTTAGTTTTATATTGCTTACATTAGGCTTGGTAGCTTCATTTTTTCATTTAGGACATCCGGAGCGTGCTTGGCGTGCTGCAATGATGTGGCGCACCTCTTGGCTCTCAAGAGAAGTGATCGCTTTACCGGCAGTCATGTTGATGACAGCAATGACTTTCTTTTTTGTAGCCTCTGGAATGGTGCCAGCGTGGATCTGGGCAATACTGCTGATCAGCATACTAGCCCTATGGATCTGCACTGCCAAAATTTACCAATGCATTCGTTTTATTCAAGAATGGTCACATCCCTCTACTCTGAGCAACTTTATCCTGCTAGGCTTGACCTCAGGTGGCTTGCTGCTGGAATTTCTTCTCATGCTTTGGAATGATCCAGACACTCCTTTCGGGGTTGGCCTGATCTCAGGACTCAACTTTATATTGCTATTTATCGCTCTCAACCTCAAGTTATGGATTTGGCGTCGCAATCAACAGTTAAAACCTAAATCCAATCTAGCTACTGCTACAGGCATTAAGGGCAGTAATATCAGACAAACCTCTATGGGTTTCATGGGTGGCAGCTTTAATACACGAGAATTTTTCCATCACCAAACTGATCGGGTCATTAGCAATATTCGAAAAATCATTTTATTGATGACCTATATAGGACCGATGATCTTGCTAGCCTTTTCTATGAATTCACCTAATATTGCCCAAATAGCAATCGCCTTACTCATGCATTACATTGGGCTATTAGCAGAAAGATGGATGTTCTTTGCTGAAGCAAACCACCCGCAGAATTTGTACTATCAAAGGGTGTCCTAAAGATCGCCTACTTCAAGCCTTATCCAAGAGCACCTTAAAAACTCTACAAGCTCATTCATTAGCTTTACGTGGATCTGTTAATAGAACAGATGGTCTTAAGCTTAATCGAAAAAAATAAAGATCTAAGTTGGGATAATCAGTACGCCATGTGATTTCAGGTAGGCGAAATGCTAACCAATCTAATGCACAAGCTACAGCGATATCTGCAATCGTGAAGGTATTTAAATAACAATACTCTGAATCTCCTATTGAGTGAGATAAATACTGCAAAGATGCCTGCACTTTACCGATCTGCCTCTCAATCCACTTCTCACTTTGCTCCGTTGAGGGTCTAGATATTTTTTCGCGGCGAGCCAAAATAGCAGCATCTAAAAGCCCGTCAGCCAAAGCCTCAAAAGTCCTTACATGGGCTTTATCTAGGCTTAATTGAGGAAGCAATGGATTGATGCTACTCATCCCATCAATATAGTTAGCAATAACAGATGAATCGAATATAGGACGGTCATCAGACGGAAGCAGGCAAGGTATCTTGCCTAATGGATTAATTTCATGCAACTTGGTATTAACATCCCAGCCATCTTCAAGAAGTAAGGTGAAAGGAATTCCTTTCTCAATCAAGCAAATTCTTACTTTTCTTGAAAAAGGGCTCGTGAGTGAACCAAGTAATTGCATTTTGATTAGCCTACCCTCCACCCAAATTATTAAAGTAACGATATTTACGGGAATGGATATAGCGGATACGCATATCAACAGGCTTCCCTTTATAGGCGTAAGCAACTCTTTTGACGCATAAGATGGGTAGATTAATTTTTAGCTTCAGCAGTTTTGATATGTAGTTATTACCGGGTATTGCCTCTATTGTTTCGCTAATATTTAAAACGGTGATGCCATATACCCTCTGAAATAAACCATAAAGCGTTTCATTTCTATCTGAAAAAAAACTTTCACTCAAGTTTGGAAACATTTTCTCAGATAAATAGATTTCATCGACTATAGCGGGCTGATGCCTAAAGCTAAGCAGGGTTTTTACTTTATAAACTTTTTCATAGGGCTTAATTGCCAGTTTTTTTGCAATCAATTGAGTTGCCCGTATTTTTTCAAAGGAAAGGAGTTTTGAATTAGGCAGTTCACGGACCCCATCAGAGCTCTCAATTCTAAAAAATACGTTGAGCATGTAATCCGGGGTATGGCTAACTACAAATGTCCCTCTGCCCTGCTCTCTTACCAAGATATTTTCAGCAACCAATTCATTGATTGCCCGCCGAATTGTTCCAATACTCACCGAATAGCGTGCGGCCAAGATAGGTTCGCTTGGTATGGCTTGATTATGGCGCCACTTATTTTGACGTAGCAATTCTGTAATGGAGTACTTAACTCTCTTGTATGCGAACTCAGATGTTTTAACCATGACCTATCGTCAACTTAAAAGTAAATATTCATATATATGACTTATTGCCTAATTGTAACCCCTGCACTAAGACATGATTAAAAAATTACTCAATAAAAACAGATGCTTAGCCTTTTTAAGTTCTGAATTGATGGGAAAGTGCTAATTGTCAACCTAGTTCAAAGTAGCTAAGATAAATTGAAATGAAATCTCTCGAATCCATCACCCTCTATAGGCTTGAGCTACCTTTGAAGGTGCCCTATAAACTGGCTTTTGGTCCAGTAACCCATTTCGATACATTGATCGCCAGTGTTATAGATGCCGATGGGAATCAAGGATTGGGTGAAGCAACCATTCTCACTGGTTACACACCGGAGACCATTGATGGCAGCTGGGATTTAATTCAGGCGCTTGCAAAAGATTTGGTAACGCAATCTGATGATTCAAATCAACAACTTCTTAATCAATATTTAGCGAGCGATCCCTTTACAGTCACCGCTCTTGCTTCAGCAATTGAGTTTGCAAGGCACAGAAGTTCATTTAGCGCTCAATCCTTTGCATCAGTCCCCATACTTGGGGTAGTTAATTCTGAAAGTCTCGAGGACCTTGAGCTTGAAATTGAGCATCTGATATCCAGCGGATTTAACACCCTCAAGGTTAAAGTTGGATTTGATGTAGAGAAAGATAGTTTGAAGGTGAAGAATGTTCAAAAAGTCTTAAAGGAACGAGCAAAAATTCGGCTCGATGGTAACCAAGGCTATTCGAGATCTGAGGCGATTCGCTTTATTGAACTACTAGATCCAGTCGGAATAGAGCTATTTGAACAACCTTGTCATGCAGATGATTGGGATTCAGCGTTAGCAATTTCAAAAATCGCGAATGTCCCAATGATGCTCGATGAGTCAATTTATGGACTTGAAGATATTCAGAGGGCAGCAGATTTGAAAATAGCCACCTATATTAAGGTGAAGCTAATGAAATTTGGCTCTTATAAAAAATTAACCGATGCTCTTTCCCTCATATCGAATCTTGGTATGAAGCCCGTTCTTGGCAATGGCGTGGCAGGTGAAATTGGTTGTTGGATGGAAGCGCTGGCTGCGAAAACATATATTACTAATGCTGGTGAAATGAATGGCTTTATGAAGCCAGTTTCCTCTGTTCTACAAAATCCCCTCCAATTCAAAAATGGCTGTATATCACTTGAACCCTCATATATACCGAATATTGACCTAAATTTAATAAATCAGTTCCAGATTTCAACTAAGCAATATTACTGATCGAGGAAAAAATGCGAGCAATCCAAATTGATGAATTCGGTGGGCCAGATAAATTGCTGGAAAAAAATATCCCTATACCAACCCCAGAGGAAAATGAGGTAGTTGTCAAAATAGAGTACTCGGGAATTAATTATATGGATGTGTATATGCGCAATGGCTCATATGCAAAATCTCATACTTATCAAACGCCCTTGCCTATGACTGTTGGCATGGAGGGTGCCGGTATAATTCATGCGCTTGGTAAAAATGTTGAAGGGTTCAAATTGGGAGAGCGTGTTGCATATTGCCTCTCTAGAGGAAGCTATGCAGAATATGCTGCAGTGCCCGCATGGAGACTCGTCAAAATTCCCCAAACAGTTAATAGTAATGATGCTGCAGCATTAATGCTTCAAGGCTTAACTGCGCATTATCTAACCAATTCAGCATATGCTCTAAAAAATAATGATTCCTGCTTGATTCATGCTGGAGCTGGTGGAGTGGGCCAGCTTGCAATACAACTAGCCAAACTTAAAGGTGCTACTGTCATCACTACTGTTGGCAGTGAAGAAAAGGCGGAGATTGCTAAAAAACTAGGGGCGGATCATACCATCCTGTATCGCGAGTTGGATTTTCAGAAAGAGGTAATGAGAATTACCGAAAATCAGGGGGTCAATGTCGTGTTTGATTCTGTTGGCAAAGACACAATCGATAGAAGCATTCGCTGCCTCCAAAAAAGAGGGTTATGCATTATGTTTGGCGCAAGCTCAGGCCAAGTGGCAGGTATTGCACCTCTAGCATTAGCTGAGGCAGGCTCTATTTACTTTACGCGCCCTCATCTAGCAGACTACATCCCAAATGCGCAGGTCATTAACCAGAGAATGGGTGAAATTTTCTCTTTAATCTCAAATGGAAAGTTGCGCGTCTCTATACATGATGTGTACCAGCTATCCGAAATTCAAAAAGTCCATGAATTGCTTGAGTCTCGAGCAACTTTAGGAAAATTTCTTTTGAAAGTAGCATAAAACCGAAGGAGCCCCATGATGAAAAATTTCAGAAAAAGCATTTATGCCCTTGTATTGCCTCTCATTTCACTATTACATATCAATCCTGTATATGCTCAAGAAGTATATCCAGCAGGTCCAATCGAATTAATTGTTCCCTGGGGCCCTGGAGGTGGAGCAGACATTATGGGAAGAATGGCTGCACGATGGCTGGAAACTGATTTAAAAACCCCATTTACTGTTCTCAATGTTCCAGGGGCAACCGGTAGTATTGGCATTACCAAAATGATTCAAAATGGATCGAAAGGCTATTCAATTGGGGTTTTGACTGGGGATACTCTTTCTTTAGATGCTTTTCCAAAATCAACTTTCACATATAGTGATGTGACGCCCTTGGCAGTGATGATTCGCCAGCCCTCAGGTCTCTTCGCAAACTATGACAGCCCTTTTAAAACCTGGGATGATTTAGTTGCTGCTGCAAAACTAAAACCAAACTCAATCAACGTTGCCATTACCGGACCTAATAGCCCTGATGAATCCACTGTAAATTATTTAGTTTCAAAGGGCATCAGCTTGGTTAGCATCCCTTATCCAAAACCCTCAGAGCGTTATGTAGCAGTACTTGGCAATCAAGTAGAGCTTTTGTATGAACAAGCAGGTGATATTAGAAGTCAGTTAGAGGCCAAAAAATTACGCCCTTTGATATTTTTTGCATCAAAAAGATTGCCTCCTCCATTCGCTGATATACCCGTATCAAGCGATTATGGATACGATATTTTATTACCTCAAACACGCTCAATTGTTGCGAAAAAAGGAGTGGATCCCAAAAAACTATTGGTACTCTCGAATTCACTGAATAAATTATCTACCACCCCTGAATTTATTGCTTACTTAAAAGAGCAATACGCACTACCAGATAGTTATATCCCAATGGCTGAAGCAAATACTTTTCTAGAGAATGAGCTAGCAATATTTAAAAAACTAACAGCTAAATCAGGAAAATAGAAATGGTGCAGAAAACGATTGTTACTGGAGTCATAGGATCAGATACCCACATTGTCGGAAATCGTATTATTTCTATGGCTTTAGAGAAGGCTGGCTATAAAGTGGTATCACTAGGCGCATTGACACCTGCAGAAGACTTTGTAAAGGCCGCAATTGAAACTAAGGCAGATGCAATTTTGGTTTCATCTTTATACGGTCAAGGCGAATTAGACTGTCGCGGCTTTAGAGATTTATGCACTGAAGCTGGCCTAGATGGTATTTTGCTGTATGTGGGTGGCAATCTTGTTGTGGGCAAGAGATCTTGGGATGAAGTTAACGCTATTTTCTTAGACATGGGCTTTGATAGAGCTGCTCCTCCAGGAACGAGATTAGAAGATATTCTTTCTTGGTTGGAACAGGACCTTGGCAAGCAGTAACGAAAAGAAGATGTTGATCCCATGAGCGAGTTCGCCCTCTTGATAGACTTTGGTAGCACCTATACCAAATTAAGAGCCATTAATTTAGATGAGGCAAAAATTCTTGGCTCTAGTCAAGGGCCCTCTACTGTCACGACAGATATTAATGTAGGTATGGAACAGGCTCTTAATAACTTAAAAAATAGTCTTGGCAGCCTTCCTCCATTTAAATATCGCCTTGCTTCAAGTAGCGCTGCTGGGGGTCTAAAAATGGTTACGATCGGATTAGTTAAAGAGCTCACCGTTGAGGCTGCCAAACGAGCTGCACTTGGTGCAGGAGCAAAATTGGTTGGTATTTTTGCTAACAGACTCAACTCTATTGATCTCAAAAAAATCGTTGACTTACATCCAGACATTATTCTGCTTGCTGGTGGGACTGATGGCGGGGATTCTCAGGTTGTGATTCATAATGCAAAAAAGTTGGGCGAAAGTTCCTTAGATTGCCCCTTTATATATGCTGGTAATAGGTCTGCAGTAGATGAAATCAGTCATGCATTCGCACATAAAAATCTCGTCATCACAGAAAATGTCATGCCAGAATTTAATGTGCTGAATATTGAACCTGCAAGAACGGCTATTCGGGAGATATTTATCAATCGCATTATTCATGCAAAAGGCATCGATAAAGCTAAAGGTCAATTTGATCATCTTCTCATGCCAACACCATCAGCCGTTATGGAGGGTGCACGTCTCATAGCAGATGGTTATGACAATAAAACTGGCTTGGGAGAGTTGCTCGTCATCGATCCAGGTGGCGCTACGACAGATGTGCATTCCATCGCCACTGGGAACCCATCCGCTCAAGGAGTTATTCAGCGTGGACTACCTGAAACTCGTGTGAAAAGAACTGTGGAAGGTGACTTAGGGATGCGCCATAATGCAGTTACCATTCTTGAGACTGTTGGTCTTGATGAACTAGTCAGTCTTAGCAGTATTCATGGTGAGAAGATCAGAGAAATGATCGCTTACCTATCAAATAATCCCGATTCTGTGCCTCAAAGCCCAGAAGAGATCGCTTTAGATAATGCGCTTGCTAGTACTGCATTAAAAATTGCTATGAAAAGACATTGTGGCTCAGTTGAGGTTGTTTATACCGCTACCGGACCAGTAACAGCCCAAGATGGCAAAGACCTCACTCAAATTAAAACGCTCATTGGGACTGGTGGGGTTATCGCCCATAGCCATGATCCTATCTCTCTCCTCAAATGCACTCTGTCATCTTTAGATGAGCCCAATTCCCTGAGACCAGTATCACCTCAAATTTTGATCGACAGGGACTATATCCTCTTCGCATGCGGTCTTTTAAGTCAGGTTGACCCAAAGGCTGCATTTAACCTAGCAATAGAGCACCTTACTAACGGCAAATAAAGAAAAATATTATGAGCAACAAAGCCTCCATATCTGAAAAAAGAATTGATGAATCTGAATTTCTGGAAATGCGTAAAGCCAATCTGTTGAGATGGCCAACGGGAGCGGATGTTGATTTTGAAAGTGCTTTGGAAAGGCAAAAATCACTGCCTGATCATAAAAGACTAGATCTTGTGATGAGAAAAGCAGTTGCACAAGGAAGATGCCTCGTCCAACCTCGAGGTGGATTTGGCACCTTTAAAGATCAAAAAGAATTGATGCAAATCATAGATAAAGAGGGGTTGGCTGATATCGTTCCAACCACAACAGATAGTTACACCCGAAATGAGCAATTTGCATTAGCCCAAAAGGGTGTTGATGAATCAGAAAAATTAGGACGCTCACTATTAAATGGCTACCCAATAGTAAATTATGGTGTTGCAAAAGCCAGCGAACTTATCGATGCAATCGACAAACCTGCAATTATGTTAACTGGTACCACCATGCCTAAGTTAACTGGAGAGATTGGTTTTGCAGCTGGATATACAGGCTATTTAGGTTCTGGTATCGCCTACACCACGTCTTATATTAAAGAGATGTCTATCGAGGATGGTATTAAGAACTATCAATACCTAGATAGACTTTCCGCAATGTATCTTGATCATGGCGTAGAGCTACATCGTCGTCAACCAGGCTTTCTGACTGGCACTAATATACCGCCTTCAATTGCAATCATTATTGCAATACTAGATTTACTGCTTGCTGCTGCTCAAGGCGTCAAGAATTATGGGCTGGAGATGGGTGAAACATTGCATCTCATTCAAGATGCAGCAGCAGTGAAAGCTTGTAAAGATCTATGCCAAGAATATCTCGCTATAAAAGGCTACCACGACGTCTTTACTCCAATCACACTATTGCATTGGATGGGAGCTTGGCCACAAGATGAGGCTCAAGCTGCATCTTTAGTAAGTTACGGCGGCACACTCGCGGCAATTTCTGGGGCAAGTTCGGTAACCACTAAAACACTACATGAGGCTTTTGGTATACCAACGCCAAAAATTAATGCTGATGGCTTAAGAATGACAAGAATGGCTATCTATCTCGCTAGAAATATCAAATTGGACTCCATGCCTGAATTTCAAAATGAAGTAAATATGATTAAGAATGAGGTACGTCCCATCGTGAATAAAGTATTGGAAATGGGGGATGGTGACGTCGCCCTTGGGTCTGTTAGGGCTTTTGAGGCGGGGATCTTAGATATTCCTTGGTCTCCAAATAAATGGGTTAAGAGCAAAGTCATGCCAGCCAGAGATATTGATGGTTGCCTTCGAATATTAGACCCAGGCAATATGCCCTTCCCTAAAGAAGTATTAGAGTTTCATGAGGAGAAGCTGAGACTACGGGCTGAAAAAGAAAAGCAGCCTTATGATCTTAATCTTGCGGTATCAAGTGTTTATGAAATGTCTGAACCTATGCAAACTTTATTAAGTGATAAGTGGTAGCTAGAGAACTTCAACAGTTTGCTTAACAGTATCAATACGCAAGCGCGACCCACTCTTAATCGCTTGCGTGATATCACAGTCAAAACCACTCAGCATTGGTATATCTGCATGTGCAGCACCTTGGGCCAAAATAGGGTTGGTGGCATTGAAAATAATCGCTAATGGGCAGATATTTCTAGACTTCATTTCATACAACATCCATGCACTTGCTACACCACCCTTAGCAGCATCTAAAACCAGAATCTTATCTTTATAAGACTCGCCGAATAGCTTGTGTGCTGGCCTAGAAAAAACCCCTTTTAATCTATCTAAGTCATAACGGGCAGAAAAACCATCTGAGGCGCTTAAACATTCGCCTTCGATACTATTGCCCTGGGCATGTTTAGCTTTATATACTTTTCCGCTCATTTCAATCTCCCAGAAACCGCTGCATCAACACAATCTTCCATAGAAGCGAGCATCGGCGTATAACCATAACCACCCAAAATATTAACTATCTTTGCACTATTGGTTGCCAAAACCTTCCACCCATTTGCTTCGGCAATCTCTCTTGCATAGGACTGATAAAAGCACATTCCTGAAAATACCGTACCCCCAGCATTCTCGATCATTGCTGTATATCCCATACGATCTGCGTCAGGTTTTACTTGTGGACTTGTCATCGCTAATAAGGGCTTGATGAATTTCTTGCCATTACATAGCTCTGCAATGCTTTTCATTTCCATCAAACTTAATTGGGGTGCTGAAAAAACGACTACATCAACCTCCTCTGCAATACGATAAGAATTTTGTAATCCCATCACTTCCTCTTTGGTAATCACTACCTCTGGAAGATGGAGATACTCTAAATCTCGGGCATGCAAAGCCTCAGGCGTAATACCAAGAACATGAAATAAAGCAGTGGAACCAAAGCTTGCCATTGCAGCACCGAAGTGTTTCATTGCATCAGAGCCTGGATGGCCTTCAATGCCTTCAAGTATCGGAACAGACCAATAGTTACCCGATTTTTTTCCAATCAAACCACCTAATGCTCCCCATTCATTTAATGTTTTAGGAGTCCAGAGAGTTTTAAATCGATGGGTTGGCTTACGATGCTCATCTAAATGGTATCCATAGCGCGGTGTTCTTCCGGTAAGGCCTGCTGCAAGAGCTGAGGGACCTCCCTCAAAGTTAGATCTCGCTCCACACACACTATTTGAATAGATAACGACACCCGTATCACCAAATGCCAAGTGCTCACCAAAAACGGGGGCCATGATGGTTTGATAATTAATACAGGTATCGGTCATTGAGACACCCATTTTGACAAACGCATTAATTGCGCGCCTTTCTAGCTCAACCATTTTTTCAGTTTGGCCAAGTTGCTTTGCTTTTGTAAAATCGGTACCCCTTGGATCAGTAATGGTGGGAATGCAAACTTGCCGATCCTCTAATGTATTTTGAGCTAAGCCCTCTAACCACTCTACGCCTGACTCGCCTAAGCTTTCTGTATCGGCCATGATATGCGCCTGTGATACTGGAACTAAGTCATGAGCGCCGAAAAACTCGCCCACTTTAATTTGATGAGCAATCGCAATTTGTCTAACTGGGCCAAACTCACCAGCAAGCATTGCTTTTTCTTTTACATTTAACTTCATTTAGTCTTCTCCATCAATTAATCAACAGTGGCGCCAGAATCACGAACCACTCTAGCCCATTTAGCGATTTCGCTGGTCTGAAAATTTGCCAAGCTTTCCTTAAAGTCAGTATTTGGCTGCACACCCAAATTTCCAAGGCGCTCTTTAAATGCAGCCGATTTGGCTACCTTCTCTGTATCAGATCTGAGCTGTTTGGTAATTCCATCTGGTAATTTAGCTGGTCCAAATAATGCCCACCAAGCAGTAGATTCAAATTGGGGATAACCTAATTCAGCAACTGTGGGGACATTTGGTAGTAAAGGTGAACGTGTCTTACTAGTTACAGCGAGTGGACGCAATTTTCCCGAAGTAATATGTGGCAATACAGATTGGATGGGATCAAACATTAATGGGATTTGATTGCCTATTAGGTCGGTTACAGCGGGAGCACTTCCTTTATAAGGAATATGCTTTAATTTAGTCTGAGTAGTCGATTCAAATAGAGCTGCAGTTAAGTGTCCTGGCGTTCCATTTCCTGCAGTGCCATAAGCAATCGTATCGGGTTTTGAGCGGGCATCTGCAATTAACTCAGCCAGGGTCTTGATGCGATCACTTGAATTCACAACAATGACGACGGGTGCAGTTGCTACTAAGGCTATGGGCGTGAAGTCCTTAGTCATGTCATAAGGAAGCTGCTTATACAAACTTCCATTAATGGCATTTGTCCCCACCGTACCCATAAATAAGGTGTATCCATCTGGCGCTGACTTAGCTACTAGATCAGCACCAATGGAGCCACCCGCTCCACCTTTATTCTCAATCACTACTTGCTCTTTGAGACTCTCTCCAAGCAATAAGGCTAATGGTCTAGCAACAATATCAGTAGGTCCACCGGGTGGAAAAGGCACTATTAATTTAATCGGCTTGTTTGGATAATTCTGCGAGAGTACTGGACTAGAGAGTAAAAGCAGTCCAAAACAAAGTAGAAAATGTTTTATTAAAAGCAGTTTAAAACTTTTCATATGAATAGGCCTCAAGACAGTGTTAGTTAGAGTCAGTCTAGTGCAAATAAAGAAAAAGTCCAGACTAACTGGACCTCTTCTTTTTTAATACTGCCTCGTCTTAAACGTAATCCTTATACTTATCTAAGAGGCGTACCGGCTTAGAAAGTGCGTCGCGTCGGAAGGGGTCGCCCAGTTCACGAGTACACATAATCTCTACAACGCAGGTTTTACCCTCTTTCATCTGCATCTCAACCGCCTTCTTAAGAGCAGGACCAACTTGATCAAGCTCATCAACCACAATTCCCTCTGCACCCATAGATTTAGCAATACCTGCAAAACTTGGGCTATCTAATTCACCAGCAACAAAGCGGCGGTTATAGAAGTCCACCTGATTCTTTTTCTCCGCGCCCCATTGACGATTGTGGAATACCACAGCCGTCACTGGAATCTCATGGCGAACCGCAGTCAGAATCTCCACCATACTCATTGCCCAAGCACCATCTCCAGCATAAGCAATCGCTGGACGATTAGGAGCGGCCGTTTTTGCTCCAATAATGGTTGGCAATGCATAACCACAGTTACCAAAACTCATTGGGGCAAAGAAACTACGTGGCTTCTCAAAACGCAGATAACTATTTGCTACAGAATTAATATTGCCGATATCGGTAGACACCATCACATCTGCTGGCATTGCTTTCTCAAGCTCACGTAGAACTTGACGTGGATGTAAGTAATGGCCACCTGTTGCAGTCTTTTCTTTTTTCTGCTCTTCGATCATGTCAAGGCTAAACGGATCGCGTTCGTGAGTCCATTCGTCTAACTCTTTTTCCCATGCTGCTTTTTCTGCTGCAATGGTTTTGGCACGTTCAGCTTTAGTAGCATCACAAGCTAGAGTCTTTCCAGATAAACGTTTAGTCAAAGCAACTGCTGCTTCTTTTGCATCGCCACAAATACCTACTGAAATTTTCTTAACCAGGCCCAACATCTTGTTATCAGCATCAATCTGAATAATCTTGGCATTCTTAGGCCAATAATCCATGCCATGCTGTGGCAAGGTACCGAATGGTCCAAGGCGAGAGCCCAATGCTACAACCACGTCCGCCTGAGAAATCAGCTTCATAGCAGCCTTTGAGCCTTGATAACCTAGAGGTCCACACCATAGCGGATGACTTGCTGGGAAAGAATCATTATGTAGATAGCTATTCACTACTGGAGCACCCAAACGCTCAGCAAAGGCCTTGCATTCTTCTACGCCGTCAGCCATCACTACTCCACCCCCAGAAATAATGACTGGGAATTTCGCATTTGCTAACAACTCTGCAGCTTCATCTAAGCTCTTCTCGCCACCAGGGCCGCGATCAAGACGATTGGGCTGTGGAATCTCAACTTCGATCTCACCGTAAAAATAATCACGTGGAATATTGAGTTGAGTTGGGCCCATTTCAGACATCGCACGATCAAAACAACGACCGGTATATTCAGCCATCCGTTTTGGATTATTGACATGCCCTTGGTATTTGGTGAACTCTTCAAACATAGGCAATTGATTGGCTTCCTGAAAACCGCCTAGACCCATTCCCATAGTCCCTGTCTCCGGGGTCACAATCACTACTGGGCTATGTGCCCAATAAGCAGCTGCAATTGCAGTGACGCAGTTACTAATACCAGGTCCATTTTGACCAATCACAACACCATGACGACCACTTACTCGTGCGTAGCCATCTGCCATATGTGCCGCACCCTGCTCATGCACAACTGGGATTAAACGAATGCCAGCTGGAGCAAAAATATCCATTGCATCCATAAAGGCAGAGCCCATGATTCCAAAAATATCAGTCACCTTATTGGCGGCCATTGTTTCGACAAAGGCCTCTGAGGGGGTCATTTTTTGTGGTCCAGCAGGTAAATTAGTGCCTGTCTTTGACATACAGCTCTCCTAGATATTCAATTAAACGGAACATTTTGTTCTACAATAGCTATATTAATCGTGTATTTTCTGTCATGTCAAGCATATAAACCCCAATATGGAATATATTTGACAACGCATTAAGACTATTTAAGGATGCCCTATGGCTACAAGCTCCCAATCCATCGATTTATTGAATTTTCAACCAGATTTGATGGTTTCGCTTCATTCCGCCTTCCCAGAATGCAAAGGCTTTGCCGACTTCCAAATCCCTGCATTTAGCCAAAAATCGGACTTAGTGCCTCCAGTCGACCCAAGCTATCAACTTAATCCGCAAGCAAGCGTGGCGATACTGGCTGGTTTTGCCTTTAACCGCAGAGTGCTAATTCAGGGTTTACATGGCACCGGTAAATCTACTCACTTAGAACAAATTGCCGCCCGCTTAAATTGGCCCTGCTTACGCATCAATTTAGATGGGCAGATTACCCGCATGGATCTCATCGGAAAAGAAATCATCACCCTTGAAGATGGTAAGCAAATCACCCAGTTTCAGGAAGGACTCATTCCATGGAGTCTGCAACGCTCAATTGCATTGATCTTGGATGAATATGATGCCGGTCAAGCTGATGTCATGTTTGTCATTCAACGCATGCTTGAGCGCGAAGGGCGTCTTACCTTACTTGATCAGAATAGAGTGATCGAGCCAAATCCAGCATTCCGAATTTTTGCGACCAGTAATACCGTTGGCTTAGGTAATTGGAATGGGCTGTATCAAGGAACACAGCTGCTCAACCATGGCCAAATGGATCGCTGGGATATTGTTGCTGCCCTCAATTATCTAGAACCAGCAGAAGAAGAAAAAATATTACTAGCAAAAGTTTCAGAGCTCTCTCCAGATACTGCAAAGCAAATGATTGCCCTTGCCAACCTTACTAGAAAAGGGTTTGAGGCTGGCGATATCTCTACCCTAATGTCTACTAGAACCCTGATTACCTGGGGGGAGAACTGGCGTATCTTCAAGGACTTACAGCTTGGCTTCACTTTAGCGTTTTTAAATAAGTGCGAGTCAGAAGAAAAACCTTTGGTTGCGGAATACTATCAGCGTTGCTTTGCAACTGAGTTAGTCATCAATAAAAACTAGCACTCCTTTACTGGTAAATCTTGCAAACCGAATCACACGATGAAGTAGAGTTGCAAAACCGATATGGGGCTATCGTTCGCTCCTTATCTGGGGATACTCATCTTCAAATTCGAGATTGGCAACTATTTCATAAGAGTGCTGCGCTTAATGCTTTAGCTCCACATCTCAACTTAGAATATTTACAAGCTTCTTGGGCTGATCCACGAGGAGTATTAGACGGGGTTGCCATGCGCCTTCGTTATTCAGACTACGAACTTCATCTTTCACAGTCACCGAATGGCTTGATTGAGTCACTAGTATTCGAAGTTCTTGAGCAGATCCGGGTGGAAAGTATTTGCCCAGCTGGCTTGAAGGGCAGTAAACAGAATGTCGAAAATCAATTTATTGCCTGGCTGCAAGAGTTTATGGCCAATGGTGGAGTGGAAGGCAGTATCGGCCTTTTATTACTCTCTATTTTTTCTACAGTTTGGGTCAAACTCAACCAACGCCCTCTTCCGCAATTGATGCAAGATGTTATAGAAGCAACGCGCGCAGGACTCGCAGCGGCACTTGGGCCACATTTAGTCAAGCTCAAAGAAAGCCAATTTGACCAAGCAAGTTATGCAAAAACTGCTCTTGAGATTACTAGCCTAATAGGCAGCTTAATTGATGCGGAATATCAAAATATTCCTAGTATTCGAACGAAACAAAAAAATATCAGTAATACATTCTTAAAAATAGAATGGGTACAGCCCCCTAGTCCAAGCACGCATTCTGAAAAACAGCAGAACCATTCTGCACAGGACTCTAAAAAAGTCTTAGAGCAATCATTAGGACAATACAAAGTATTTAACTCTGCATACGATATTGAGATTGAGGTCAAAAAGAGTATTCGACCAGCCCAGCTTGCTATCTACCAACAAGAATTGAGTGAAGAAATTGCAAAGCTCAATATACCCTGGGGTAAGTTAACAAAGTCTTATCAGCATATCTTCAATACCAAAACATTTAAAAGATGGGAGACTACCCAGACTGAGGGGCTATTAGATCGACGCTACCTTACCCGTATTGCAACCGCCCCGCTTGATCCGATTCTTTATAAGCATCCCGCTAAAAAGATAGAGCCATTAGGAAGCGTGACGCTTTTAATCGACTGCTCTGGCTCAATGAAAGACCAAAGACTGAAGATCGCTACCTGTGTGGATTCTCTAGTGAGGATATTGGAACAAGCCCATATTCAAACTGAAGTACTTGGCTATAGCACTAGCACTTGGCAAGGTGGTCGACCTTTCAAGGAATGGCGTAGAGGTGGACAAATACCTCATCCCGGGAGATTAAATGAGCGTGCTCATTGGATCTTCAAAGACTTTCATACACACTGGCGCAAGGCGAGGCCAGGTATTGCTGCACTCCTTCGACCAGAAATCTATGCTGAGAGTATTGATGGGGAGGCGGTGCTCTGGGCGGCCCAACGCTTACAAAATGAAGGTAATAATCAATCCACTCCAAGAAAACTCATTTTATTTTCCGATGGCTGCCCAATGGATCGAGCAACTATTGAGGCAAATGGAGAGCATTTTCTTAAAAATCATCTTTTGCAGGCAATTGAATGGTGTGAACAGCAAAAGAATTTTGAGCTATGGGGATGCGGAATTGGAGAAGAATTAAGAGCCTTCTTTTCTCATCGCTTAAGCTGGGATCAGGAAAGTGAAGACCCAAGTGAATCGCTGATTAACTGGACTAAAGAACTAAAGCCTGCAATTAGTTAAGTAACCAGCTCATTGAAGTACTCATGATGAGTAGTGTTCAGCGTAGAAATACGCCACTCGATAGGTTCATCTTGTATGTCTAGCGCAACCCTACGAATATGCAGTACTGGTGAGTCTGGTTTCAACTTTAACCAAGTCGACATTTGCCTACCCGCCAATCCAGCACGCAATCTTTCATGCGTTTTTACCACTGACTGTCCATAACGCATTTGATATAACTGGTAAATACTACCTTCGCGCTTATCAAAGTCATTACGAGTTAAGTTTTTGAATCTCTTTTTATCTAAGGTAATGTGATCAATCATCACGCACTCATCCTCAAGATATAAGCGAGTCACAATACGCCAAACGGGAGCGCCTTCCTTAATGCCCAACTTCAGAGACTCTTCCTTGCTTGCTTGTGCTACCGCAAAAGAGGCGGTTTCTACCCGAGGATAGGTTTTTTTATCAGCATCCCAACGAGCCACATGAAAAAAATAATAAAGTAGCCTCTTGGCATCGTGTTCTGCAACATAGGTCCCCCTGCCTTGACGGCGGACAACAATACCTTCCGCAACTAATTCATCCACCGCCTTGCGCAGGGTGCCTATAGATACATCCAACTCTTTGGCTAAATCCTTTTCAGCAGGTAATGCCTGCCCCATCGGATAACGCCCCCTGACCAGATCTTCAGTGATCTTTTGCTTCACCTCTTGATAGGCGGTCAGGGACTTCATGATTTAAGACTTAAGCAGACTCATACAAACGGGTCATTACAAACTCACGGTGACCCAAAATCTCCGCTGCTGTTAATTCACCATTTGCGGTTCTCAGTAGAGCATCAAGAAGCTTCTCACCTGCAGTATCCAAGTTTTCTTCACGGCGCAAAATACCAGAAACATCTACATCGATATGCTCCGACATAGTTCGAACTGTTTTTGGATTAGCACACAGCTTAATCACCGGCAGAATCGGATTACCGATGACATTACCTTGTCCTGTTGGGAAGAAGTGGGCTGCAAAACCAGCGGCTGCACAAAGCGTAACCATTTCAGCAGCAGCAGAAGATGAGTCCATAAAATGTAAGCCTGAAATAGTTGGTGTCTCAGCCTTATCAAGCACACCATCCACAACGCATTTCTTACCAATCTTCTGGATATTGCCAAGAGCCTTTTCCTCGATCGTAGTCAAGCCACCAGCAATATTGCCTTTGGTAGGTTGTGAATCAGATAAGTCACTAGTCTTATTCTTCTCAATGACATCCTGATAACGATCAAACATTTCACGGAATTTTTTCTTGACTTCTGGTGTACGGCAACGCGCTTCAACTAAATGCTCTCCGCCAGTTAACTCCGTTGTTTCACCAAAGACCAATGTAGAGCCGATCTCGTAAAGCTTATCAAATGCATTACCAACCGTTGGGTTCGATGCACAACCAGAAGTGGTATCAGACTCGCCGCACTTTGTTGAAACCCATAACTCTGATAACGGAGCTGAAACACGTTGCTGTTTAGAAGCATGCTTCATCATTGAATAGGCAGCCTTACTTGCGCTGGCAATGGTTGCTGTATCGCCATTTCCTTCAATCCAAAAACCTTCTACTGGTTTACCAGACGCCTTAATTCCATCAACCACAATCTTTGTCCACTGTGGCTCAATGCCAATCACAACCACTCCAGCTACATTTGGATTGCAACCAGCGCCAATCAAGGTTCTGAAGTGGAGCTCTAAGTCAGCACCAAACTGAAGGCGGCCATATGGATGTGGAATAGCGATCGTACCTTTAATATTGTTGGCAACTGCTTCACATGCAGCATTCGATAAATCATCTAAGGGCAAAATCACGACATGGTTACGAATACCCATACGGCCGTTTTCACGGCGATAGCCCATAAAAGTTGCTTCTTTTAAATTAATCATTTTCTATCTCTCTTAATATCGTAATAAAGACTCGTGTCGGTTACCAACGCTTAGTTTTGACATTCTGAACATGGGTATGCTCGCCCTTTTTAATGGGAGCAACAACCTTACCGATATCAACACCATACTTAATAATGGTGTCGCCAGCTTTCATATCCTGTAATGCAATCTTGTGGCCAATAGGAATATCACTTTCAGATTTGATATTGACAGTACTATCACCATCCATTACCCATCCTATTAAATCAGTACCAGCCTTCACGCCTTCTACCACGACAACGCCAACGACATCTCCTGGCTCATGCACGACAAAATGAATCATTTTCTTCTCCTTATCAATCTTGTTTAAACACTATCCATTCCATGACTGACGAATGCCAGCCTGAATTTCTTCTACAACCACATCAGAAACATTTACACCTTCTTTAAATCCTGCAGCTCTTTGCTTAAAGCGTCGCTGTCCTGGTAAGCGAGTACCTTTATCAGCTGCTAAAGCTTTTAGAAAGGCTTGCATTTTGTTTGCAAAAACTTGACTACCAGCAAGCCCTGGATCGATTGTTAGCAACAACTGGCCAATACGTGGACGATTGCCCTTGGCATCAAAAAATGAATCGGCCTCATATGAAAACCTGCTTCCAGATAAACCTACTACTAACAATTCAACAATCAATGCTAGCAATGCACCTTTATCGCCACCCAATGGAACCATTAAGCCTTTAAGCCCCTCTTGTGGATCTGTTGTTGGCTTGCCATCCGCTGTTAATGCCCAACCCTCAGGAATAGATTCACCCTTCTTTGCAGCAACTAATAATTTACCGCGCGCAACAGCTGATAGAGACATATCTATCACCAAAGGATCATGATTGGTAACTGGAAATGCTGCGGCTAAAGGGTTTGTGCCAAACATGGCTTTTTTGCCTCCAACCATTGGCATTGCAGCTGGAGTGTTGCCGAATAACAAAGAGACATAGCCTGCACGTGCAGCAGCTTCGGCAAAATGACCAGCAACGCCAAAATGGTGACTATTAGTGACTGCTACAAGACCAACTCCGCTTTTTGAGGCAAGGTTGACTGATAAATCTGTTGCAAAGCGAAGCGCTGGAAAAGCCAAGCCATCACAAGCATCCACTAAAGCTGCAGAGGTCTTAAACGGACGAACTTTAATTTTAGGAGCTAGCTCAACTCGGCCATTTTTTGCATGACCCGCATATTGCGGAACTCGCGCCAATCCATGTGAGGCTAAACCATCTAATTCAGCAAGCGCTAAAAATTGTGCTGTTTCAAAAGCAGCCCTATCTCCGATGCCTGCCGCCTTTAATCCAGATGTCGCTAGCTGAACCAGCTTGTCATAGGATAAGTTCATTTCAAACCCCCAAATACCGATTGACTTCATCGGCAATCATTTGACTTACACGCTCATTACTATCATGCGTCACTCCCGCAATATGTGGCGTCAGAATAAGGTTCTCAATTCCTGAAAAATGACTTAAATCCTTTGCAGGTTCAGTAGCAAAGACATCAATGGCAGCACCACCAATACGCCCTGAGCGCAGTCGCTCAGCCAATGCTAGCTCATCTACTATCCCACCTCGCGCAGTATTAATCAGGCAAGCGCCCTCTCTCATCCGATCAAGCGTTGCCGCATTAAACAAATTCTTAGTTTCAGGTAAATAAGGGAGATGCAAAGAAACTGCATTGCTTTTAGAAAGCAATGCATTTAATTGAAGTAGGGGAACTGAAAAACCGTCAAGAACAACTGAGTCTCCAGAGAGCATTGGGTCATAGGCCACACATTGCAAGCCAAAAGCATGTGCCTTTTTGGCAACCACTTTACCAATACTGCCAAAGCCTACGATACCTAGTGTCTGCCCCAAAAATTCATGATAGCCAGAAAAATGGGGGCGCGGCCACTCCCCCTTGAGGGTTGCCATGGTTGCAGGAATAAATCCACGGGTTAAAGCAACTGCAGCTCCAACAACATATTCAGCTACTGATTCAGCATTCGCCCCTGTTGCGGGAATCACTTTAATATTGCGTTTGGCACAAGCTGGCAACTCAATATTTTCAAGCCCAACCCCTAGGCGACCCACAACCTTTAGGCTCGGCGAAGCAAGTAAGATTTCTTCATTCACCTGAGTCAAGTTACGAACAATGAGCGCATCAATATTTTGCATTGCAGCAATTAAAGCTGTGCGATCTTTATATAGATCAGGCTCATAGATAACCTTATTTTTAGAACGCAGGGTATCTAGGGCTTGACTAGTAATGAACTCAGAGATCAAAATAGTAGACATATCCATATCATATAGATGATTTAAATCACTTGCAAGCAAACGCTCTATTTTTAAAAAACGAATAAGCTTATTATTTAAAAATAGTGCTTGTTAAATAAAATTAGAGCTAAGATAAAAATTATTAAACCTGGAGGAGCAAGATGTTTGGGAAAGAATTAATCACCGCTTTACGATGTGCACTCTTTAGCCTAGGGGCGCTAGCTTTTATTGCCTCGCCTTCAATTGCGCAAGCTCAGAGTTGGCCAGATAAACCCATTAAATTAATCATTCCCTTTGCTCCCGGCGGTACCACCGATATTCTAGGAAGAATATTTGCCCAACAAATGACTACAGTTCTGGGTCAAAATGTCATCGTCGAAAACAAAGGTGGTGCAGGAGGCAATATTGGAGCTGAAGTTGTTGCCAACTCGCCTCCCAACGGTTACACCTTGTTACTTGCATCGGGAAGTATGATGACAGTTAACCCCTATCTATATAAAAAGCTGCCTTTAAATTACATTGCCGATCTCACTTATATTTCCGCAGTAGCTGGCGGTCCAATGCTTGTATCAGTGAATCCAAATCTAAAAGTCAATAATTTAAAAGAGCTGATTGCTTTAGCAAAAACAAAGGAACTCACTTTTGGCTCTGCTGGTATTGGCAGTCAAGTTCATATGGCAGGGGAAAATTTCATTTACGCAGCTGGAATTTCTGCTACCCATGTACCCTATAAAGGTGAAGCACCAGCTCTTAATGATTTGGTCTCTGGGCAAATCGACTTTATGGTTGGCAACCTTCCAGCAGCAGCAGGCTTTGCAAAAGCAGGGAATATTAAAGCTCTAGCTATTACCAGCAGCAAAAGAGTTGCGCAATTACCTGATGTTCCCACTGTGGCAGAAGCAGCGATTCCAGGATTTGTTAATTTGGGTTGGTTCACACTAGCTGCACCAGCAGGTACCCCAAAGGCAATTCAGGAAAAGATATATGCCGCAACTCAAAAGGCATTGGAATCAGAAGCAATGCGCAAGAGTCTGGAAATGAATGGTCTTACTGCAATTTTGAGTACACCTAAAGAGCAATTAGATGTTCAAATCAAAAATGAATCCGCCAACTGGGAAAAAGTGATTAAGGCTCGCAATATCCAAGCCCAATAATGATGAGTTAAAGATGCGCTTTAGGAGCGCTCCTTAACTTTTAAATTAACTGGCGCACCAGCAAGGTAGTTCCTGCGAATAGCAAAATGGAACCGTAAGCCACTCGCATTGCCATATTGTTCAACTTTTTATGGACATGGGTTCCAGCCCAAATACCGAGAAAGGTTGCTGGCATTAGGCAGACTGCCAATCCAATGACTGGCCAACTCAGAATCAAGCCAGTAATCAACATTAAAGTGAGGCGCAATAAAGTCAGTATGAAGATTGCAAATGCCATAGTGGCCCTAACAACCTTAGGGTCACTGATACGCAAGCCAAGATAGGATGCGTAAATCGCTCCACCAGTAGCAAACAAAGCAGTAAATACACCCCCAAAAAATCCAAATGGTGCAGCCCACCACTTGTTAATTGGTTCACTTATTTCTGAATTGCGTTGCCACAATACTCTAGCACCATTGATTGCAGCAAAACATCCCAAGGTTACTAATAGTGGCTCACTGGGCGCATACACCAATAAAATAATACCTAAAATCATCCCGATTAGAGTGAATGGAGAAAGCCATTTCAGCTCTTTTATATTGGCATCCTGAGAAGATTTTTTGCCGACGTACAAAGAAGCGCAAAGATCGATGATGACCATCATTGGCACCACCTCTTTCAGGGGATACATCTGCACAAGCAAGGGCACTGAAATAATCGATGACCCAAACCCTGAAATCCCAAAAATAAAATAGGCGAGGAAAATAATTAGTATCGCCAATATAAATTGGAGAGGTTCAATCAAATCAAAAATAATTAAGCCTCAACTAATATCGTCTGCCCAGGCTTAATCATCGTAAATTCCACGGGGAGATTTTTGATACTTAACTCTTGATGGTTGAAGTTCACTGCTGTGTAATAAGAGTTTTCAAGAGATCCTGGCTCTGGAAAATCTTCGCGGTAGTGGGCGCCCCTCGAATTCTCTCTAGCGATAGCTGCTTCAGTGACAGCTTGGCTTACCAGAATAAGATTTTGTAAGTTCATCCAATCCTGCCAAGTATTGCTATATTGCCTCTGAATCTCACCTACACCCATTTGCTTTAATTGAGACGCTAACTGCTGCAAGGTTTGGCGTGCTCGCTCTAAACTTTCTCTAGTTCTTGAAATGCCAACGTCATCCCACATACACTCAGCTAGAGCATCTCGAATTGCCTCAATATCGCCAGGTGCTTTTTGTAATGGCGCTTCATGCTCGTGAACACTTGCCATCACCTCTTCCATATTGCATTCGCCCAACTGCTGTGAGCTAACCCAGCGAGCCATTGTCTCTCCAGCGATGCCACCAAACACTGTTGAGTTAGCAACGCCATTACCCCCCAAACGATTGGCGCCATGTACGCCGCCAGTGTCTTCACCAGCAGCAAAAAGACCTGGCAATTCAGTAGTGCAATCCTTCTTAAAGACTAAGCCACCCATCATGTAATGGGCAGTTGGCACAACCTCAACCAAATCCTTAGTCAAATCAAATCCGCTATCGGCACAACGCTCAACCATACCCTTAAATAGTTTTCGGACGTTCTCGGGGCCTAAATGGCTCATTTGAATATAAACACCCCCATTTGGAGTTGCTCTTCCAGCGCGGATTTCTGAATTAATTGATCTAGAAACAATATCTCTTGTAGCGCGTTCATTGCGTGCATCATAGTTACCCATAAAGCGCTCTTGATTACCATTAAGCAAATAACCACCAGCTCCACGCAGGCCTTCCTCTATGACTGTGCCTGTCATACGAGTGCCTGGCCCAGCTAATAATCCCGTGGGATGAAACTGCACCATCTCCATATCACGCAAAGTGAGGCCGGCACGTAATGCCATTGCTAAGCCATCACAACTCTTGTCCCCCGACGGTGTATGGTATTTATACATCGTCGGGCCACCGCCAGTAGCAAGCAAGACGGCCTTAGCACGAACCAATAGAAATTCCCCTGTCTGCATATTTAGCATTAACACGCCTGCAAGAGACTTGCCATCCTTACTGTGGATTAATTCAATAGCGCGATGCTCTTCTAGACGATTGATTCCCCGCGCCCACACTTGTTCTGCCAAGCGATTAATAATCTCAATACCTGTTAAGTCACCTTTATGCACAGTGCGGTCGAAGGTTTGGCCAGCAAATGCTTTTTGATGGACCGTACCGTCAGGATTGCGATCAAAAAAGCAACCCAGCTCATTTTCTAACTCATGAATGCGTTCAACTGCTTTATTGACTAAGGTCCAAGCAAGATCTTGATCTGAGAGCCATTTGCCACCCTCAATCGTATCCATGAAATGGCGCTCAACTGAGTCTCCTTCGGCTAATGCCACGTTGTAACCGCCTTGAACCATACGAGTGCAACCAGACTTACCCAATAGGCCTTTCACTGCGATCGTAATATCTAATTTAGGATTTTCTTGATGTGCATGTAAAGCTGCAAAGAGGCCTGCACCCCCAGACCCGAGGATCAAGATATCTGTCTCAATAGTTGGAATAGAGTTCATGAAGTAATTCCGAGACTTTTAAGTACTGCATCTTTTTTGCGAGCCACTTCACCCTTCACTTCCTGATAAATACTCCCACCATGACTATCCATTGCCACCAATAAAGGCCCAAAATCTTTAATCTTGAAACGCCAGAGTGACTCTGGATTGAGATCGTCCATATCCACATCTTCAATTTGCTCTATCCAAGTGGTCTCGAGCGCTGCGGTACCGCCAATAATAGCCAGATATACTCCGCCAATATCCTTAAATGCTTGCGCAGACCCTTCACGCATACCCCCTTTGCCAACGATCATACGCACACCATTTTGTGTCATCAGAGGGCGTGTAAAGCGCTCCATGCGATCTGAGGTAGTGGTGCCAATGCAGATGGGCTCGTAGCCAGCAGGGAATTCTTTGCTCACTGCAACTTTACGTACATTAGGCGCTGTATGAATAACTGCATGACCATTTAAATCAAAACGAGTCTTACGACTATGATCAAACATCTGAATTTGTGTCGCATCCCGAATTCCAAACAGTGTATTTTGCAATGTCACAGTGTCATTAATGCGAAGCTTGCGAATAGCTTCTTCGCTCACAGGTGTTGGAAGGTTGTAATGAGCCATTTTTGTCTTCCTAGAATCCGTAACGAACGCCAGTGGGCGTAAAGGTAGCGCGAGCTCTGCGTGCGGAGTGGCACTGCATATTAACAGCGACAGGATTCATGGTGATATGAGTATGTGCAAGTTCTACTTGGACCGCAAAAGCCGTTCCGTCACCACCAAGCCCTTGTGGGCCAATACCTAGCTGATTCACGGCAGCGCTCAACTCTTTTTCAAGCTTTGCGCCCTCTTCATCGCTACATGAACTACCGAGTTCACGGGTCGCTGCGCGCTTTGCCATGGCGACGCATTGATCAGAGGTCCCGCCAATACCAACTCCAACAATCGTAGGTGGACAAGTCTTGCCACCTGCAGAAACGACGCTCTCAATTACAAATTGTTTAACGCCATTAATACCATCTGCCGGAATTGCCATTTTTAGAAAGGAGTTGTTTTCTGAACCGCTCCCCTTAGGCACCATTTCAATTTCTACAGACTCTGCATGATCAAAAAAATCAATATGAATCGCTGGCATATCAATTCCGCAAGAGGTGTGATTATTTTTTCGAGTGATAGGATGCACAACTGAAGATCTCAGTGGGTACTCTTTAGTAGCACGCTCACAACCTTTGCGAATGGCCGCCTTTAATTCCATACCATCAAATTGCACATTACTACCGATCCTGACGTTATAAATTGGCAAACCCGTATCTTGGCAGAGTAGATTATCTTCGCGCTCTGCTACTGAGATATTGGTAATCATGGTTTTTAAAACCACCTGTGCACGTGAGTCGGTTTCAGTTTTATCTAGCCGATGAATCCCAGCCTTGATGTCATCAGGCAGCACTTTAAGGGCGCGAATGTAAAGCTCTTTACAAGCCTCTTCAACTAAATTCATTTGTAATTGCATATCAGCCTAATCAATTAGCAAAATATAAAAATAAGAGCCCGCAAGCTATACCAAACAAAGTAGAAAGCTGTATCCAACCCTTCCGTAGTCCATTCCATGGGCCAAATTCCATGATTAAGACACGTAAACCACCAGCCAAATGCACGGCTAGCAAAATCACTAAAGCCCATTCTCCGAACTTAAATACTCGTAAATCTGTTAAAGCCAAAGATTGCTCAAAACCTTGAGCGCCACGCAAAGATTGAGACAACATTAAAAAGTGAAGCGGTATAAAAGACGCTAATAACAAACCAGAAAAACGATGGCATGCGTACGCAAAATACGATAAATGACTTTTGGCGCGAGAATCCAGTCTTGGCCTAGAGCTCACAATGCACCTCCGGTATAAACACCAAGAACAGCTGCACTACCCAAAATTAAAATCAATAGTCCTAAAGCGCCTGCCACAGGTTTGGCGATGGCACTTTTGGGGAAAGTCTCTTGCAATATATTACTGATGCCAATTGGGGCATGAATAAAGCAAGCAAGTACAAAAACTTCATAAAAGAATGCAAATAGAACATTGCCTTGTGTGCGCCCTAAAATTTCTTGGGCAGTAAGACCGCCCCTGATAGCATAAAAAATCATCACTAAATGAACTGCAACGCAGATACCTAGTACCATGGCACTAATTCTTTGGGCATACCAGAGCTTAGCCTGGAGCACTCCTTGGTTCATGGCTTGCCCCACTTGCTACCTCGGACTGCAGCTCTAGCTACTAACTTTTTGAGACCAGCAATACCAGCAGTAGGCGCTATGGATTTAGGACAGGCTTCAGTACAGGAGCCTTGGGAGTGGCAGGCATGACAACCTACATCGCCTGCCACAGCGCGCATACGTTCCAACTGCTGAATATCTCTCACATCATTTGTTAGGGTCCAAGCACGATTCAGTGCTGCGGGCCCAAGATAGTTTGGCCTTGACTCGACGACTTCGCATGAGGCATAGCAAACACCACAACCAATACATTCAATCCCAGCATTTGCTAATTGACGCTCTTGCGAATCTGGTTGTACTTTTGCAAAATCATCGTAACGTGTTTTTTCTCCCTTAAAGAACCCAACTGCGCCCTTCCATTTATTAAAGAACTCGCGCATATCGGTAGCAAGATCTTTAATAACGGGTAAGTTATTCAATGGAGCAATCTCTAAGGCATCCCCTTGCACAATTTGGGAGACATGAGTACGGCAAGTCCAACGCGCTACTCCATTAACAGTCATGGCACATGAACCGCACATCCCAACACGACAGGCAAAGCGATAACTTAAGGTGGGGTCCAACTTCCTTTGGATATAGGTAACTACATCCAGTACGGTCTGATTGGGATTGCGCGGTACCAGGTACTCGACAAACTCGCCCTGTTCGGCTCCACGCCAGACTTTTACTTTGAGATGGGCTTTAGACATGGCTTCATTATATCTATAGATAGTAAAAAATAAATCGAATATATTTTTCTTTGAGATAAAGAATTAATTTATAATACGCCGATGTCCAGCATCAAAATCCTAAAAAATTTCTTGGTAATTGCTCGCCACAAGAGTGTTGCTGCTGCTGCCAGAGAAATTGGCTTAACTGCAGCTGCAGCTGGGCAACAACTACAGCTATTAGAAAATGAAATTGGTTTAGAGTTATTTGATAGGACTAAGCGCTCCTTAGCGCTCAATAACAATGGTCGCTCAATCATTGAACCAATCCAAGAAATTATTGCGCGCTATGAATCTCTTGGCTCAAATCTCAAATCTGAGCTAAGTGGAACAATCGTCTTAGGCGCTCTAGTATCTACGCTGATGGGTGCGTTTGGAAAAACTTTGAATGAAATTAAACAAAGCTATCCTGAGTTAGAAATTAAATTGATAGCAGGCTTATCTAGTAATTTCTTAGATCAAGTAATTGAAGGCGCTATTGATGCAGCAATTGTGACCGAGTCTCCTTACGCACTTCCACAAAACGTCCATTGGACTGAGCTCTATAAAGAGCCAATGATTTTGATATACCCCAATACACCCTCTAGTAGAAAAAAAGATTTTAGGGCTATTGACTCTCCTCAACCATTTATTCGCTTTGAAAGAAATAGCTGGACCGGTCATCTTGTTGATCAAACAATCAAGTCCAATAAGCTAATAATAGAAGAGGATATGGAGTTAAATTCTGTTGAGGCCATTATCGAATTAGTCAGACAAGGGCTTGGATATTCTATTGTTCCTAAGTTAGCTAATATTGCATGGTCCAATGATCGACAGCTGAGAATTCAGGAGTTACCAGGAAAAACGATCTTCCGAAAAGTTGGATTGCTTGAGCGTAAAAAACATATGCGACAAAACGTTACTCAAGTGATTAAGCAACATTTTTTATTGAGTGCCACAAAAAAATGAAGCTCTAAAGAAAAAAGCCATCCCGAAGGATGGCTTGAAGGAGATTTTTGGAGGTGCTACATAAAGAACAAACTACAAGTTCATATTAGCCCCAAAGAAATCTGACTTTCTTACTTATTGCATGCTTCAGGACAAAAATGCTTTATTTTGGTGCGGATATGCCGCAATTTAGGGGGCAGTTTTCTTAATAGCTAAAGGCTGATCCTTCGTGGTGGCATAAAAAACAATTAATTCAGTGGGTTCAGATCCTTGATTAGTTCCATAGTGCCAAGTATCTACTGTTTCGACAATCGCATCACCCTTGCGAAATGTTTTCTCACCGCCTCCCACCTTCACCACAGTGACTTCACCACTGATCACATAGGCGGCATTAATTGCGGGGTGCATATGAATGGGTAACACAGCATTCGGAGGAATGGTGTAGCGCATCAAGGCAACTTCTGGTGGACTAGATAGGTAAGGAGGTAATTGCGTTCCCGACCAATCGTTAGGAGTACGTAGCACTAATTCGGTAGTGATATCACCATGAGAATCAGCATAGGTTAAATGAAATACAAAGAAAGATAGTGCAAAGAAATGCTTAAAGTACTTCATCATATTTTTTACAGAAGGCTAATGATTTTCTTTGGCGTGATTGATTGAATATTTAGGTATTTCAATCACCAAATTTTCTTTAGCGACTATTGCCTGACAAGATAAGCGCGACTGAGGATTGAGGCCCCATGCTCGATCGAGCAGATCTTCTTCGTTCTCATCAGGTGGATTTAGACTCTGATAACCCTCTTTCACAATCACGTGACAAGTCGTGCAGGCACAGACCATATCGCAGGCATGTTCAATCGGAATATCATTCTCAAGCAAAGCTTCACAAATCGATGTACCAGGTGCCGCCTCAACAACGGCACCTTCTGGGCAATACTCACTATGCGGTAGTACGACGATTTGAGTCATGATTCTTTTCTGTTTATTTGATATGAATTAATTTAAATCTCTGCAACATTCTTGCCCGACAATGCCTTCTGAATACTAGCGTTCATTCGCATTTGCGCAAAATCATCGGTCGCCTTAGCAGCATGATCTACTGCCTTACGCACTACTTCGCTATTTGTCTCTTCATTCAAAATCTTTTGTAGCACTGCCATCTCCTGATCAATGACAGCTTGTTCTTCTTTATTTAGCAATGCGCGATCGCTAGATAATGCGGTTTGTACTGCATCTAATAAGCGCTGCGCATTGACTTGTTCTTCGCGCAATGACCTCGCCACCAGATCCTCTTTTGCCGAAGCGAAACCATCTTGCAACATGCGAGTAATTTCTGAATCTGTTAAGCCATAGGAAGGTTTGATATCAATTGACGCTTGAACTCCAGATCCTTGCTCCATAGCGCTCACTGACAATAACCCATCTGCATCTACCTGAAACGTCACCCGAATCCGTGCAGCACCTGCAGCCATTGCTGGAATACCACGTAACTCAAACTTTCCTAGAGAGCGGCAATCCTGTACAAGCTCTCGCTCACCCTGCACCACCTGGATAGCGAGTGCCGTCTGACCATCTTTAAAGGTTGTAAAGTCTTGGGCTCTCGCCACTGGAATTGGTGTATTGCGCGGAATAATTTTTTCCACTAGACCACCCATCGTTTCAAGGCCAAGGGAAAGTGGAATGACATCCAACAGGAGCCACTCATCATCTTTACTTTGATTGCCAGCCAATAAGTCAGCTTGCATTGCAGCACCAAGTGCCACAACCTGATCAGGATTTAAATTATTGAGTGGCTGGGTACCAAATAACTCACCTACAGCATGCTGCACATTAGGCATGCGAGTAGAGCCGCCAACCATCACCACGCCCTTCACATCTTCAGCTTTCAAGCCAGCGTCCCGCAATGCTTTTTTACATGCGGTTAAGGTCTTGGCAACGAGGTTTTTAGTAATCTCGAAGAACTGGGCTTGACTCACGCCAACATTGACTACAGTACCGTCTGAGAGAGTCACATGTACACGTGCCAGCGGATTGTGACTAAGTAACTCTTTAACATGTTTGCATGCCATCAAGAGGGTTCGATGATCATGAATCGATAGGGGTGGTAGCTTCGCCTGCTCAACCACCCAGCAATATAAGCGGTGATCAAAGTCATCACCACCAAGAGCAGAATCGCCGCCAGTAGAGAGCACCTCAAATACACCTCTACTCATACGCAGAATCGAGATATCAAAGGTGCCACCACCTAAGTCATAAACAGCATAAATACCTTCAGAGGCATTATCTAGACCATAAGCGATCGCTGCAGCAGTAGGTTCATTCAGTAGTCTGAGCACTTCAATACCAGCCAACTTGGCAGCATCTTTAGTAGCTTGACGTTGTGCATCATCAAAATATGCTGGAACCGTAATCACGGCTCCAACAATCTCATCGGATACCGAGTCTTCAGCAAGCTGACGCAAACGCGCTAAGATTTCAGCGGACACTTCAATTGGACTCTTATCACCAGCAACTGTTCTCAGCTTAAGCATGCCGGGTTGATCAACAAAATCATAGGGAGTGCTTTCAATATGATCGACATCCTTAACGCCTCGCCCCATAAAACGTTTCACAGAAACAATTGTGTTCTTTGGATCGATCACTACACTCTCAAGAGCTTCAAAGCCTGCTTGAGTTCTTCCGTTTGGCAAATAGCGCACTACTGATGGGAGCAGTTCTCTTCCTTGAGCATCGGGTAGCACTATAGGTAAAGCATCACGCACGATAGCTACCAGTGAATTAGTAGTACCCAAATCAATACCAACAGCAATACGGCGCTGATGTGGCGCTAGTGATTTACCGGGTTCGGAGATTTGTAATAAGGCCATAAAGATTAAAGTTTAATTCGAGCGTAGGCTAGGCCAAGGCCGCAATAGCATCGTCAAGCTCGACAGCAAACTTATCGATAAAGAGCAGGCCTCTAAGAAGCTCTGCAGCACGTTGGTAATTTTTAGCGTCATCAATTGCTTGGGCAATCTCAGTCAGAGTGTTTTGTTTAGAGACTTCGACCTCATCCATGAGTTTTTCTAAAGCGGGTAAATCCTCAGCTCGCTCATCCAAACTCTCACGCCATTCCATTTGCTTCATCAGAAATGCAGCTGGCATTGCAGTGTTGGTTTCTAATTTGGCATCAACGCCATGGAGTTGACAGATATATAGCCCACGTTGAACTGGATGTTTTAGTGTTTGAAATGCAGTATTCGCAAGGGTAGCCATTTGCATTGCTAAGCGCTGCTCCGAATCACTTCCACGAGCATGGCGATCAGGGTGAACCTCTTTCTGAATCGCTAGGTAAGCCTGGTCTAGGGCAGGCAAATCGAGTTTGAATTGCTGATTTAGTCCGAAGAAGCGAAAGTAATCGTCAGACGCGGAAGGATTCGCCACAACCACACTCATCTTTTACGTTTGGATTTTGAAACTTAAACCCTTCGTTCAAACCCTCACGTACAAAGTCTAGCTCTGTTCCATCCAAATAGGCTAAGCTCTTTGGATCAATAAATACTTTCACGCCATTGGACTCAAATACTTGATCTTCAGCAGCTGGCTCATCCACATACTCCAATTGATAAGCCAAACCAGAGCAACCTGTAGTGCGCACACCCAAACGTAAGCCACACCCTTTACCGCGCTTTTCTAAATTGCGGTTAACGTGTGCAGCTGCTTTATCGGTGAGGGTAATTGCCATAGTTTTAGTCTGCTTATATCGCTGGATGTTTTTCTTTGTAATCCGCAACCGCTGCTTTAATGGCATCCTCAGCCAATATCGAGCAGTGAATTTTCACGGGTGGTAATGCTAACTCTGCAGCAATCAGAGAGTTCTTGATCTCTAAAGCCTGATCCAAAGTCTTGCCCTTGACCCACTCAGTAACTAAGGATGAGGAGGCAATCGCTGAGCCACAACCATAAGTCTTGAACTTAGCATCTTCAATCACGCCTTGATCATTCACGCGGATCTGTAACTTCATCACGTCGCCGCATGCCGGTGCTCCAACCATACCGGTACCTACGCTTTCGTCGCCCTTCTCAAAAGAGCCAACATTTCTTGGATTTTCGTAATGATCAATCACTTTATCGCTATAAGCCATGGTATTCCCTCGTTATTTCTTTATTTAATTATTATTTAGTGTGCTGCCCACTGAATCGTGCTCAAGTCGATTCCGTCTTTAAACATTTCCCACAGTGGTGAGAGCTCACGCAACTTTGCAATCTTTTCTTTCACTAACTTAATTGTGAAATCTACCTCTTCTTCGGTTGTAAAGCGTCCGAGAGTAAAACGAATCGAGCTATGTGCTAATTCATCGTTGCGGCCTAAGGCGCGTAATACATAAGATGGCTCAAGGGATGCTGATGTACAGGCTGATCCAGATGAAATGGCCAAATCCTTTAAGGCCATCAACATCGATTCGCCTTCAACATAGTTAAAACTGATATTGAGGTTATGGGGTACGCGGTGATCCATATCACCATTCACATAAACCTCTTCAATGTCCTTCAAGCCTGCCAACAAGCGATCACGCAATGCGCGAATCCGTTTGTTTTCTTCAGCCATCTCGATACGAGCAATACGAAATGCCTCGCCCATACCCACAATTTGATGAACAGCGAGTGTTCCAGAACGCATACCGCGCTCATGACCGCCACCATGAATCTGAGCCTCAATCCGAATACGGGGCTTACGACGCACAAACAATGCGCCAATTCCTTTTGGGCCATAAGTCTTGTGAGCAGAAAAACTCATCAGGTCAACTTTGATCTTTTCTAAATCAATTTCTACCTTGCCAGTAGCTTGTGCAGCATCTACATGGAAAATCACACCGCGTGAACGACATAAGTCTCCAATGCGCGGAATATCTTGCACTACGCCAATTTCATTATTGACATACATCACTGAGGCCAAAATTGTGCCAGGCTTCATTGCAGCTTCGAGTTGCGCAAAGTCAATCAGACCATCAGGCAATACATCTAAGTAAGTGACTTCGTAACCTTCGCGCTCGAGCTCGCGGCAAGTATCTAAAGTTGCCTTGTGCTCGGTCTTGACGGTGATGATGTGATTACCACGATCTTTATAAAAATGCGCAGCACCTTTTAGTGCAAGGTTGATACTTTCAGTGGCGCCACTAGTAAATACAATTTCTCTTGGATCTGCATGAACCAGTAAGGCAACTTCTGAACGCGCCCACTCAACCGCCTCTTCAGCAGCCCAACCATATGCATGGCTTCGAGATGCGGCATTACCAAACTGCTCACGCAAGTAAGGTAACATTTTGTCAACCACGCGTGGATCAATTGGCGTTGTTGCCGAGTAGTCCATATACACTGGAAAGTGTTTAGGACTAAACATCGGAACGGGTTGCTTTGGAAGGTCTTGTGGTGCGTTCATGATTTACTTATCGTGGATTACTTCTATTAACTTTGACGCGCCAAATTAAAAACTGAATTGATTAATGGAGCTTTAGGGGCAGCTTCTTTTTTCGCTGCAAGTGCTGCTACTGGCTTTTCAGCTTTTGCACTTTCAACTTTGATTTTCTTTTGGCGCATATCTTGAATAACAACGCCATTTCCTTCTTGCTGCTGTACTAAATTACGCAAGCTCACTGAGCTGAGGTACTCAACCATTTTGAGATTGAGATTACTCCATAGATCATGGGTCATACAGTGGCCATGTTGATCTTCATCGCTATGGCAGTTGCCTTTTCCACCACATTGAGTCGCATCCAATGGCTCATCAACAGCAACAATAATGTCTGCAACGCTAATTGCGTCAGCACTACGGGCAAGGGTGTATCCACCTCCAGGGCCACGAGTACTTTCAACAATATTGAAGCGGCGTAATTTGCCGAACAATTGCTCTAAGTAGGAAAGGGAGATCTTTTGTCTTTGACTAATTCCAGCCAAAGTTACAGGACCATGCGCTTCACGCAGGGCTAAATCGATCATTGCGGTTACTGCAAAACGGCCTTTAGTTGTAAGTCTCATATGTCACCTTGGTAATGGATTGTTATGGACAGCTCATGGTCAGATTGGTAATACCCGACCAATTCAGTCAACTTTACCATATGCACTAGCAAACTGCTTAGGCATTATCCCAAAAACCCCTCTGGAATTGAGTGATTTAGCCTATAGAGTCCCTGGAACGGGCGCCAAAGGCCATTTCCTTCACCTTAGTTAGGCGGTCTCGAGTACTAGCTGCCTTCTCAAACTCCAGATTCTTAGCTTCTGCGTTCATTTGCTTCTCCAAACGCTTAATTTCACCTGCCAGATCCTTTTCGCTCATATCTTCATACCGAGCCCGTTCCTGCTCAACCTGCATCTCCTGACGCTTCTCTTTGACGTCATAGACGCCATCAATAATGTCCTTAATCCGCTTTTGGACCCCTTTGGGTTCAATACCATGGAGCTTATTAAAGGCAATCTGCTTAGTACGGCGTCTTTCTGTCTCTCCCATTGCCCTACGCATGGAGTCAGTAATCCGATCAGCATACAAAATGGCCTTGCCTCGAACATTTCGGGCCGCCCGTCCGATAGTCTGAATCAAGCTGCGCTCAGAACGTAAAAAGCCTTCTTTATCAGCATCCAAAATGGCTACCAAAGAAACCTCGGGAATATCCAATCCTTCACGTAGCAAATTAATACCAACCAAGACGTCAAAGACTCCTAAACGCAAGTCACGCAAAATTTCTACCCGCTCTACTGTATCAATATCTGAGTGCACATAGCGAACCTTCACGCCGTTATCAGAAAGATAATCGGTCAGTTGCTCGGCCATTCGTTTCGTCAACACTGTGACTAAAACGCGCTCACCCACTTTGACTCGCTCATGAATCTGATCAAGCAAATTATCAACTTGTGTACTTGCTGGTAATACTTCAATTTCTGGATCAACTAGCCCTGTTGGACGTGCTACTTGTTCAACGACTTGACCTTGATGGGTTTTTTCATAATCAGCTGGAGTTGCAGAAACAAAAATTGTTTGACGCATCTTGGTTTCAAACTCTGTAAATTTCAGTGGCCGATTATCCATTGCGGATGGTAAGCGGAATCCAAACTCTACTAGAGTATGTTTACGCGATTTATCGCCGTTGTACATAGCATTGAGTTGCCCAATCAAGACATGGCTTTCATCTAAGAACATGAGGGCGTCATTGGGCAAATAGTCGACGAGGGTCGGCGGAGACTCCCCTGGCGCTGCACCCGAAAGATGCCGAGAGTAGTTTTCAATGCCCTTGCAAAAGCCTAACTCATTGAGCATCTCAAGATCAAAGCGAGTGCGCTGCTCTAGACGTTGGGCTTCAACGAGCTTTCCATCTTTGACAAACTCATCTAAACGAGTACGCAATTCGATCTTTATCGTTTCAATTGCTTTGAGCACAGTCTCACGCGGTGTAACGTAATGCGAACTTGGATAAACTGTAAAGCGCGGAATCTTTTGGCGAATCTTGCCTGTAAGAGGATCAAAAAATTGCAAACTCTCTACCACATCGTCAAATAATTCGACACGTACTGCTAACTCATTGTGTTCGGCCGGGAAAATATCAATCGTATCCCCCCGTACTCGAAATACACCGCGCTTGAAATCCGTTTCGTTACGATCGTATTGCATCGCAATTAAGCGCGTCAAAATATCGCGTTGACTCATCTTGTCACCAGGACGAAGCGTCATTACCATGCTGTGATAGTCGCCAGGGTTTCCAATGCCGTAAATTGCAGAAACTGTGGCAACAATGATGACATCACGACGCTCTAACAAACTCTTCGTGGCAGACAAGCGCATTTGTTCGATATGCTCATTAATAGACGAGTCTTTTTCAATAAAGAGATCGCGCTGAGGAACATAGGCCTCAGGTTGGTAGTAGTCGTAGTAGCTAACAAAGTACTCCACAGCGTTTTTGGGGAAAAACTCCCTAAATTCACTATAAAGTTGGGCAGCTAAGGTCTTATTTGGGGCAAAAATAATGGCTGGACGACCCGTTCTGGCAATCACATTGGCCATGGTGAAGGTCTTTCCTGACCCAGTAACCCCCAAAAGTGTCTGAAAAGTCAGGCCATCTTCAATCCCTTCTACTAAGGCCTCAATGGCCTGCGGCTGGTCTCCAGCTGGGGTAAAGGGTTGATAAAGCTGATATGGGGAGTCAGGAAAACTGACGAATTTAGTTGGATCTAGGTCATGGCCAACCTCCCCCAATGGGTCGGCAACCGGCTTTTTGATATCTTCTTTAGCTACGGAATTTGGAACAGTTTTAGGGGACTTAGGGGGCATCTCGGCTATCATTTCATCTGTGAGCTTTCTTCACAGCGAATTTTGTACAAACAATGATTTTGCCGTTTTTATTTGGAAATAGTTGAGTCTGACCTCCAAAACCCATAATTAAGCTGAATTTAACCTCATTAACAAGTAAAACTGTCCTTAAACCACTATTTTCAACGCCCAATGACCCTGTTTTCCTCAGTTCAATTAGCCCCTAAAGATCCTATTTTTGGCCTCACAGAAGCCTATGTTGCAGATCAACGTCCAGACAAAGTAAACCTCGGTGTTGGTGTGTATTACACAGATGAAGGCAAGGTACCTTTACTAAAAGCAGTGATCAAAGCGGAAGAAGCGATCGTTGCTAAACATTCTCCACGCAGCTACATTCCCATTGAAGGTCCGAACCCGTACAACAGTGCAGTGCAAACTTTATTGTTTGGAGCAGACTCTGCCCTCATTAAGGATGGCAGAGTCGTAACGGCTGAATGCTTAGGTGGTACTGGTGCACTGCGTGTTGGCGCTGACTTCATTAAGCGCCTGAATTTGAATGCACCCTGTGCAATTAGTAACCCAACCTGGGAAAACCATCGCGGTATTTTTGAGTCCGCAGGATTTGATGTGATTGAGTACGCCTACTTTGATGGCAAAACTCGTGGTGTTGATTTTGATGGCATGGTGAAATCACTGGAGTCATTTCCAAAGAATACAACTGTTCTTTTGCACGCTTGCTGCCACAATCCAACGGGTGCTGATATTGCTGAAGCTCAATGGCGTCAAGTGATCGATATCTGCCAGAAGAAAAGTTTGATTCCTTTTCTGGATATGGCTTACCAAGGCTTTGCAGCTGGAATTGAGCAGGATGGCGTTGCGGTGCGTCTTTTTGCGCAGTCCGGCATGTCTTTCTTTGTATCAAGCTCTTTCTCTAAATCATTCTCGCTGTATGGTGAGCGCGTAGGTGCCTTGTCCATCGTGACACAAAGCAAAGATGAGTCGACTCGTGTACTTTCGCAATTAAAACGTGTCATTCGTACGAACTATTCCAATCCACCAACCCATGGTGCCGCAATTGCTGCTGCTGTTTTGAACTCGCCTGAATTGCGTAAGCTCTGGGAAGATGAGTTAGCAGAAATGCGTGATCGTATTAAAGCAATGCGTCATGGTCTCGTTGAAAAACTTGCTGCTGCTGGTGTGAAGCAAGATTTTTCTTTTATCGAACAGCAACGTGGCATGTTTTCTTACTCAGGCTTAACGGCTGAGCAAGTTGAGCGCCTACAGAAAGAGGATGGTATTTATGCCCTCTCTACTGGACGCATTTGTGTTGCGGCACTGAATACTAAAAATTTAGATAAAGTGGCTAAAGCAATCGCCCGCGTTTTAGGATAACAAGCGGATTTACGGAATTACAGGAGCTAGAATGTTATATCAGTTACACGAGTTCCAAAAAGCATTACTTCAACCGATGAGCTCATGGGCACGCGCAGCATCAGAGGCTTTTATTAATGCCTCCAACCCTGCCTCCATGGTTCCTGGATCTGAACGTTTAGCCGCAAGCTATGAGCTACTCTATCGCTTAGGTAAAAACTATAAAAAACCTGAGTTTGGCATTCGCTCAGTGCAAGCACATGGTCAAGAGGTAGCCATCCATGAAAGAACTATCGTTGCCAAACCTTTTTGTAACTTAGTTCGCTTCAAACGCTTTTCTGATGATGTAGAAACGATTAAGAGTCTCAAAGAGGATCCTGTGGTGTTGGTCGTTGCTCCCATGTCTGGGCACCACGCCACCTTGTTACGCGATACCGTGCGCACTCTTTTGCAAGATCATAAGGTTTACATCACCGACTGGATTGATGCACGTAATGTACCCCTTGAAGATGGTGACTTTGGTCTTGATGATTACGTTCACTATATTCAAGAATTCATACGTGCGATTGGTGCAAAAGATTTGCATGTGATTTCTGTTTGCCAGCCAACCGTTCCAACTTTAGGCGCCATCTCCTTAATGGCTTCTGCTGGTGAAGTCACGCCGGCATCCATGATTATGATGGGTGGCCCCATTGATGCGCGTAAATCGCCTACAGCTGTCAATAACTTAGCTGAGCAAAAATCATTTGATTGGTTTGAAAGTCATGTTATCTATAAAGTGCCTCCAACCTATCCTGGAGCAGGTCGCAAGGTTTATCCAGGCTTCTTGCAGCACACTGGCTTCATTGCTATGAACCCACAAAATCATTTGCAATCCCATTGGGATTACTTCCAAAACCTCGTGCGTGGCGATGAGCAAGATACTGAATCACATATTCGTTTTTATGATGAGTACAACGCAGTTCTAGACTTAGATGCGAAGTTCTACTTAGATACCATTAAGACCGTATTCCAAGACTACGCCTTACCGAATGGCACCTGGACAGTTGCAGGTAATCTTGTTAAACCGCAGGATATTACCAAGACAGCCCTGCTTACCGTAGAGGGTGAGCTTGATGATATTTCGGGTAGTGGACAAACTCGCTCTGCTCATGGTCTGTGTTCTGGTATTTCTAAAGAACATAAAGCCCACTATGAAGTTGCTGGCGCAGGTCACTACGGCATCTTTGCTGGTCGTCGTTGGCGCGATAAGGTGTATCCAAAAATTAAATCCTTCATTCGTGACCACCAAGGTGAGCACAAAAGAGCTGAATCAAGACCTCCTAAATTAGAAGGCTCTAACTAAGCATTAATGATTGAGGGCTTCGGCCCTCACTTTTTTAGCCAAGCATCGAGCAATGAAGACCATTCAAGCAAACGAACTCACTGATCGTTTGGAGAATGCACTTCCCCAAACCCAATGTACTAAATGCGGATACCCAGATTGCCGTGCTTACGCAGAAGCAATGGCAAGTGGAGAGGCTCTGCCTAATCGCTGCCCACCAGGGGGTGTTAAAGGCATTGAACGCCTTAGCAAAATTCTTGTTCCTATTTATCCTCAGGATGCCTTTGATTTACACCCCACCATCAATCCAGAATGCGGTCTAGAGCGTCCAAGACCGCTAGCCTTCATAGACCCGCAAAAATGCATTGGCTGTACGCTGTGCATCCAGGCTTGTCCAGTAGATGCCATCGTTGGCGCCTCAAAGCAAATGCACGTTGTCTTAACAGAATGGTGTACAGGCTGCGATCTCTGCATTCCTCCCTGCCCTGTAGATTGCATCACTATGATTAATGTCACCGGCAATCAAGTAGGTTGGGACGCCTGGTCATCTGATCTGGCCGAGATTTCGCGCAAACGCTATCACGACCGCGAACAACGTCTAGATCGGGAACAAAAAGATAATGATGAACGTTTAGCCAAAAAAGCTGCCTCTAAATTATTGGCCATTAATGCTGAAACTCCATCATCAGAAGCTGAAAAGAAAGAGCAAGAGCGCAAACGAGCCATTATTGCTGCTGCAATTGCGCGCGCTCAAGAAAAGAAATGATGAATCTTGAAAAACGGCGTGCTTTTTTTGAGCAACTCAAAGCCAATAATCCAAAACCAGAAACTGAGCTGGAGTACAGCTCTCCTTTTGAATTACTCATAGCAGTATTGCTGTCAGCACAAGCAACTGATGTCTCAGTAAATAAAGGTACAAAAAAGCTTTTTAAGATTGCCAATACTCCGCAAGCCCTACTAGACCTTGGCGAAGACGGGGTTAGACCTTTTATTCAGCACATCGGATTATTTAATTCTAAGGGCAAGCATATCCAAGAAACGTGTCGCTTACTTCTTGAAAAACATGGTGGCCAAGTTCCTCAAACACGAGAAGAGCTTGAGGCTTTACCTGGTGTTGGCAGAAAAACAGCCAATGTCATTCTCAACACAGCATTTGGGCAACCCACTATTGCAGTCGACACGCATATTTTCAGAGTTTCTAATCGTACTGGCTTAGCCCCCGGCAAAGATGTCTTGAAAGTGGAAGAGCAATTACTCAAACGTGTACCAAAAGAGTATTTATTAGATGCTCATCATTGGTTAATTTTGCATGGTAGATATACTTGTAAGGCACGCAATCCTGATTGTGAGCAATGTATTGTTGAGCCCCTATGTGGCTTCAAACAAAAAACTGGCAAAGGAAAAGTGCGTGGCCTTATTTAATCCAACTCGTGAAGAAGTGCGTCGATTTTTCTGTGATACCTGGAAGAAAAAGTCAGAGGGTCATATTTTGGATTCTATGGAAACGCTTGCTGGCGATTGGATGGCACAACATCCTGAGTACCATCTGCTGCTTGCTGATCCAGAGGGTGCTCTCGCGCAAGACTACACTCCCGAACGAGGTGAAACCAATCCTTTTCTACATCTCTCGATGCATTTATCTATTAGCGAGCAGATCTCTATTAATCAACCCCCAGGCATTAAAGAAGTTGCAGAAAAACTCACGAAGAAGCTCGGCTCTGAGCATGAAGCTCAACACCTTATGATGGAATGCTTAGGCCAAGTCATGTGGGAAGCGCAGCGCGAAGCCAAACCACTGAACCCCGAGAACTATCTTGAGGCTTTAAAAAGACTCATCTAATTAAACGATAGGCTCAAAGAGATGGGTCTTTTGCCCATCTTGAGTTTCCTGAAAAACTACTTTTACTTTTTGCCCAACCCGAATTGAATCAAAATCGCAATTCGTGAGATGTGTCAGCATAGAAATGCCCTCATCCAAAAGCACGTAGGCCATTGCAAATGGAACTTCTACACCACGCCTCATGACGGTATAAGAATAAATCTCACCTAAGCCATTGGATTTAACCCAAGTGGTGTCATCGCTACCGCAGTGGGGGCATATCGTCCGTGGATAATAATGGGGCGCTTTGCAGGCATTGCAATACTTCAGCATCAGTTGATTGTTTTGTGCTGCCTCTAAAAATACTTTGTTTTCTGGATTGTTAATTGGGCTAGGCAAACGATGCTCTTTATTTGACGAATTTTTCTCATTCAATTGACTCATTTCAATCTCCCCATAATTAAGGCTGCAGCGCCATGTCGTGTACCCAATGCACCCCCGATTCCAGAAGCAAGAGCAAATTCTAGATTGGGTACTTGTACTGCTGGATGTGCCTCGCCACGTAACTGACGAACCGCTTCAATCACCTTAGTCATTCCACCACGATTGGCGGGGTGGTTATTACATAAACCACCACCATCAGTATTGAAAGCAAGCTTACCTTTACCTGAGATCAATTGACCTCCTTCGACAAATTTTCCACCTTCGCCCTTCTTACAGAACCCTAGATCCTCTAGTTGGATCAGGACAGTAATAGTAAAGCTATCGTAAATAGATGCATAACGTATTTGTTCAGGCGTGAGCTTTGCTTCTTTGAATGCCAATGGAGCAGCCCATGCCAAGCCAGAGTAGGTCAAATCTACCTTACCGCCCATTTGCCCCTTAGTGGTTTCGCCAGCACCCATCATGGTCACAACGGGTTTCTTTAGAGTCTTGGCAATATCGGGATGCACCACTATCAGCGCCCCACCACTATCAGTCACTACGCAACAGTCTGCACGGTGCAATGGATCGGCAATCATAGGAGAATTTAATACATCTTCAACAGTCAGAACATCTTTTAATGCAGCGTTGGGATTATGTTGAGCATGATGTGAAGCGGCTACCTTAATCCAAGCGAGCTGCTCGCTAGTAGTACCAAACTCATACATATGGCGCATTGCGCACATAGCGTATGTATTTAGAGGTGCTGGCGAATACGGTTTTTCAAAAGCAAAGTCTGGTGCGCTCGCCCACTGACTGCGGACCTGTGTGCCACTTGATCCCTCTGATTTTGGACGCCCCGCTAAAGTAATGAGTGCCACACGACATTGCCCAGCAGCAATCGCACGGGCCGCATGATTGACATGGGTTAAATAGGAAGAGCCACCGGTGTCTGTTGAGTCTAAGTATTTTAGTTTCTTCAGTCCGAGATAATCGGCCATTGAGACTGGGCCCATACCCGGAGCATCACCCGCACAAAAATATCCGTCTACATCATCTAAAGTTAATCCAGCATCGAGCAAAGCACCGCGCGCTACTTCAGCGTGCAACTGTGCAACAGTGTGATCTGGGGCTACACGCAAGGGATGTTCGTATATCCCAGCAATACAAGCATCGTATTTAGTTGCAGCAATTGACATCATTTTTCCCTCAGTAAATTCTCATATCTAGTATCTAATCAACCGTAATCTGTGATTGTGCAATCAGCTTACGCCACTTTTCTAATTCACTTTTAATTAATATAGAAAATTGTTCTGGGGAACCAGGCATTGGATCGGCGCCCTGCGCAATCAGCTTATCCTTAAACTTGGGGTCAGACAAGATGCCTTGTAGCTCTTTATTCAATCGATTACGAATATCTATCGGCAAGTTTACTGGGGCCACTAAGCCATACCAAGTTGCCATATCATAACCAGGCAAACCAGATTCTGCGATGGTTGGAACATTTGGAGCTGCGGCTGAACGCTTTGCCGAAGTGACACCTAAAGCCCTTAAATTACCAGCCTTCACTTGAGGCCAGCCACTGGGTAGGTTTGGGAAACTCATATCGACTTGACCTGAGATGACATCAGGCATAGCACTCCCAGTACCCTTATATGGCACATGAATCATATCGATCTTTGCCATCTTTTCAAATAACACTGCTGAGAGATGAACTGATGTGCCACTGCCACTAGATGCAAAGGTGAGTTTTCCAGGATTCGCCTTCGCAGCCGCAATCACTTCTGCTACAGACTTATAAGAAGAACTCATAGGAACAACTAAAATATTAGGCGCTGAAAATACACCCCCAACGGCAGTGAAATCTTTTATCGGATCGTAAGGGAGATTTTTATATAGCGATGCATTCACTGCATGTCCAATGGATGGGAAATATAAGGTGTATCCATCTGGTGCAGAGCGAGAGACTAACTCTGCAGCAATATTGCCATTAGCGCCTGCTTTATTTTCGACAATAACCGGTTGCCCAAGTCGATTGGATAGAGCTTCTGCCAAAGCCCGTCCTACTGTATCTGCTGAACCGCCAGGGGAAAATCCCACAATTAAATGAATGGGTTTATTGGGGTAAGTGGATACACTGTCAGCAGCATAGGTAGAAGTCAAACCCAATTCACTACATAGAATCAGGAATGAGAGAAAAAAATTCGCACGCAACTTAGAATGCAACTTATTTTCCGAGTTTGCGCATTGGGACGCCACTCAGTTCCTGCAATTCCTCAAAGCTCAGCCCATCTACCCAGTCGATGGCAACTAAACCCTCTGGGGTTACTACGATGGTTGCTAAGTCGGTATAAATGCAATTGACGGCTGCCAGTGCGGTTAAGGGGTAAGTACACTCTTTAACCAGCTTGGATTCTCCAGATTTGGTGAGATGCTCCATCATCACAAATAACTTTTTCGCACCCAAAGCCAGGTCCATTGCGCCACCTACTGCTGGAATCGCCTTAGGGTCAGCAGTACGCCAATTGGCAATATCGCCCTTAACAGAAACTTGGAAGGCGCCCAATACGCAAATATCAATATGCCCACCCCGAATCATGACAAAGGAATCAGCATGATGGCAAAGCGATGCACCAGGCAACATGGTGACCGGCTGTTTACCTGCATTGACTAACTCTTTATCAATTTCATGATCTTTGGCTAGTGGGCCCATACCAAGCAAACCATTTTCAGAATGCAAGAGAATTTCTTTATCCGATGGAAGGTAGTTGGAAATCGTCATTGGCTGTCCGATACCCAAGTTCACATGCGCACCATCGGGGATATCTTGAACAATGCGCTTGGCAATGTCAGCTATGGTGCGCTTCTTTATTTTAGATAGATCTATCATGATTTACCTCCAACACGCACAATACGTTTTACGAAAATGCCGGGGGTCACAATATTTTCCGGATCTAATACACCAAGCTCAACCACTTGATTGACTTGTGCAATAGTGCAACGAGCAGCGGTGGCCATAATAGGTCCAAAGTTACGCCCAGTACGATGATAGGTAAGGTTACCCCAACGATCACCCTTGTCCGCCTTGATTAATGCATAGTCTGCTTTGATAGCTGTCTCGAAAATATGATTTACGCCATCAATCACGCGAGCATCTTTACCCTCGGCCAACTCAGTACCAAATCCAGTGGGAGTATAAAAACCCCCAATTCCAGCACCCCCTGCACGAATGCGCTCTGCGAGAGTGCCTTGTGGAACTAACTCTAGCTCAATCTTGCCGGCACGGTAGAGATCATCAAAAGCTCCTGACTCAGGTTGCCGTGGAAAAGAGCAAACTATTTTCTTTACTTGGCCAGCACCAATGAGCCTCGAAATACCCACTCCAGAATTACCAGCATTGTTGCTCACAATGGTCAAGTTTTTGGCGCCTTGTTCCGCTAAAGCATCCAATAAGTAAATTGGCAGACCTGCATCGCCGAAACCAGAAACCAAAATGGTTGAGCCATTGCTAATATCCTGCACGGCCTGAGCCAAGCTAGGAATAATTTTGTCTATCACTACCCGTCTCCATCTATTTTTTTATGGGTGCTACTGTTCAGCTGTTCACTGATTTAGTACTAATTTAATGCATTTGAGAAATTGCAGAGCGAATTGCCATAGGCAACTGCTTTGCAAGCGCCTTTCTGGCTTCTAGAGAAGATTTAGGCGTCTCTTGTGTTCGCAGCGACCATGCTGAGCCTGGAAAAAAGGCATCATCTTTATACCTCGGAATGACGTGCCAATGAATATGGGGAGCCATATTACCTAAAGCAGCCAAATTGACTTTATCCGGATGCATCACGTGACGCACAGCCTCTTCAACCACAAATACTAAAGTCATTAAATGTTCACGCTCACCATAAGTAAGATCAGTCATGTCTGCAACATGATGGTTCCAGATAACTCGACAGAAGCCTGGAAGATTAGGGTCATTGACTAAGATGACACGGCAGTCATCTCCACGCCAAATAAGCTCGCCCTCATCAGGTTTAAGTACTTCTTTACAGAGTCCGCAATTTGTCATGGGAAGAATGTAAACGAAAATGGCACCTAAGTCACCCTTGTGGGGTAATTTAGGTGCCATGGCAGTAAAGAGTGCTACTGCTACAACATACTACTTAGGGATTCTTAATGGAACTGCTCTTCTTCAGTAGAACCAGTCAATGCCGTTACAGAAGACTTACCACCCTGAATTACGGTAGTCACGTCGTCAAAATAACCAGTGCCCACTTCTTGCTGATGTGAAACAAATGTATAGCCACGATCACGTGCAGCAAATTCTGGCTCTTGTACCTTCTCAACATAAGCAGTCATGCCGCGCTTGGCATAGTCTTGTGCCAAATCGAACATGTTGTACCACATTGAGTGAATACCAGCGAGAGTAATAAATTGATATTTGTACCCCATCGCACCTAACTCACGCTGGAATACCGCAATCGTTGCATCATCCAAGTTTTTCTTCCAGTTGAAAGATGGTGAGCAGTTGTAAGCTAACATCTTGCCTGGAAATTTCGCACGAATCGCTTCAGCAAATTGACGAGCAAACTCAAGATCAGGTGTACCTGTTTCGCACCAAACCATATCAGCGTAGGCAGCGTATGCTAAACCACGTGAGACTGCTTGATCCAAGCCCTTACGAGTTTTGTAGAAGCCTTCGGGAGTGCGCTCACCCGTCAAGAATGGCTTGTCGTTCTCGTCATAATCAGATGTCAACAAGTCAGCAGCTTCGGCATCCGTTCGGGCCAAGATAATCGTTGGAACGCCCATGACGTCAGCAGCCAAGCGAGCGGAGATCAATTTTTGAACTGATTCAGCAGTTGGCAGCAGTACTTTGCCACCCAAGTGACCGCACTTCTTCACTGAAGACAACTGATCTTCAAAGTGAACGCCAGCAGCGCCTTGTTTGATTAATGCCTTGCTTAATTCGAACGCATTCAATACACCACCAAAACCGGCCTCAGCATCAGCGACGATTGGCGCAAAGTACTCGATGTATCCTGCATCACCCTTATTAATGCCTTTGGATGTCTGAATTTCATCTGCACGTTGGAAAGAATTGTTAATACGCTCAACCATTTTAGGAACTGAATCCACTGGGTACAAAGATTGGTCTGGATACATTGCAGCAGAAGAGTTGCCGTCAGCGGCAACTTGCCAACCGGATAAGTAGATCGCTTGGATGCCAGCTTTCACTTGTTGCATTGCCTGACCACCAGTCAATGCGCCAAGACAGTTCACGTACGCTTCGTTATTTACCAATTCCCATAGACGCTCAGCGCCATGTTTAGCTAAAGTATGCTCAATCTTCAATGAACCACGCAGACGAACTACGTCTTCTGCCGTGTAACCACGAGTGATACCTCTCCAACGTGGATTGGTATCCCAATCCTTTTGTAGCGCTGCGATTTCTGCTTTGCGATCTGCCATGTTTTTCTCCCTAAGTTAAACAAGTACTTCAAATATTTGGACCTTGAAGACCTTTACAAGTCTTATGTCTTATATAAGAGTTTAGCTAGTTCAATAAAGCCCACAAGGGTTATGACAGAAATTTATAAAAATAATTTACCATTAAAAAACAATGGCTTATGAATTTATTTTTATAATGCGGAATGATGGATCACTCCTTGGAATGAAATGAGAACTCCTCTATTCCCCCGATTTTACTCAGGGAAACGTCATTTCACATCATGAAAGATATCCCTCAATTAAACCGGTTTTCTAGCACCTAGAGTAGAAACCTTGAATCCGATCAAAATAATCATCAGCTGCAGGAGGGCTACACCAATAAATAAGAACTTCGGTAAGCCGATATCAAGGAAGATGCCGAATATCAAAGGACTTAGAGCGGCGCCTAAATCAATTCCTGAATAGACAATTCCATACACCCTACCCGACGAACCTGAGGGGGTAGCAGATCGAATCATCAAATCACGTGAGGGGGCAGCAATACCCAAACCAAGACCAATCACAACAAAGGCCAACACAATGATTTCTGGAGGTACTCGTCCAGTGGCCAACAATAAACCCATCACGATATTGACTGTAAAGCACATCGTAATAATTCTTTCTGGCACTTTCATGCGAGTGGCAAGATATCCTCCTAATAGCATTCCACCTGCCCCACCCATAGACATGAGTGTTAAGTAGTAATTTCCAGAGCTGACTGCAAGTTCATAGATTTCAAAAAGAGCTGTTGGAGCAAATGATTGGAGACCGGTAGTTGCAGCCATACTGAAGAAAAAGAAAATCCAGCACAGCCAAACTGCTGGCAACTTCATAAACCCAAATGTACTTAAGGCGGCGCCTCCAGGATTGTTGGCGGCATGAACATTTTCTGACTCCTCCCGCCTGGCTTTTACGTCATCGACTAAGCGGGATCGGTTCATCCAAAGGGTCAAGAGCACTAGCGCTTCAAGCACGGCCGCACCCAAGAAAGCAATACGCCAATCAAATAAAGCAGTCATGGCCACCATAAAGGCTGGGGCAGCAGCCCACCCTAAGTAGCCAGTAACTCCATGAATTGAATATGCATAGGGTAGGTTAGGTGGAGAAATTTTGTGATTAATTAGCGTGTAATCTACTGGGTGAAAAATACCATTACCGCACCCAGCAATGACGGCACCCAAAACCAACATGCCATAACTATTGCTTTGTGAATAGGTTAAAGCTGCTAAAGCAAGCAAACCAATTCCTGCAAAAAGTACGGGGCGCGCTCCAATGCGATCCACTAAAAATCCGGAAGCAGCTTGGACGATGCAAGAGACCACAAAGAAAATGGTCATGAGCAAACCCAGCTCAGCGTAGTTAAAGCCAAACTCTGCTTTTAACCATGGAAACATGGGTGGCAGAATTAAATGAAAGAAGTGGGAGCTGCCGTGCGCCAGACTAATGAGACCAATAACCCGGACATCACTGGCACGCCTACTGGTGAGCGCAACAGTCATGTCCTGAGTTTACTGGTGCAGGAAGATTCCTGCAAAATTACCTTGATTACTGCTTAGTGAACCTGGCGTGTGAAACTAAAGTCGCCTTTTTTGTCCACATCTACTGGCACCACATCTTTGGGACCGAACTTGCCCTCTAAAATCATCTTCGAAACAGGGTTCTCGATGTGCTGCTGGATAGCACGCTTGAGTGGCCTTGCCCCAAAGACGGGATCAAAGCCCACTTCAGCGATCTTATTCAAGGCTGCATCACTGACCTCAAGCTGCATATCTACTTTTGCCAAACGATCTGATAAGTTCTTGAGCAAGATCTTCGCAATATTGGCAATATTGCCTTTATCCAATCCATGGAAGACCACAATCTCATCAATTCGGTTTAAGAACTCTGGACGGAAATGGTTCTTCAATTCTTCAAAGACAGCCTCTTTGATTTCAGACTGCTTCTTATCGGTCATCGACTGAATCAAATGTGAACCAATATTACTGGTCATCACGATTACCGTGTTCTTAAAGTCGACAGTACGGCCTTGACCATCAGTCAAGCGACCGTCATCTAATACTTGCAAGAGAATATTAAAGACATCCGGATGCGCCTTCTCGATTTCATCAAAGAGAATGACGCTATATGGATGACGACGCACTTGCTCAGTTAAATAACCGCCCTCTTCGTAACCAACATAACCTGGAGGCGCACCAATCAAACGAGCAACACTGTGTTTCTCCATGAACTCACTCATATCGATACGAATGAGATGATCCTCACTATCAAACAAGAATCCGGCTAATGCTTTACACAGCTCAGTCTTGCCAACCCCAGTTGGCCCCAAGAACAGGAATGATCCGTAAGGGCGATTCTCTTCAGCTAAACCAGCACGAGAGCGGCGGATGGCATCTGATACTGCACGGATAGCCTCTTCTTGACCAACTACCCGCTTGTGCAATAACTCTTCCATCTTTAGCAACTTATCGCGTTCACCCTGCATCATCTTCGATACCGGAATACCAGTGGCACGAGATACTACTTCAGCAATCTCTTCTGCGCCTACTTGTGTCCGCAAAAGCTTGTTCTTCACAACACCATTTTTGTCACCCTTGGCTTCAGCAGCAGCGGCAGACTTGAGTTTTGCTTCGAGCTCTGGCAACTTGCCGTATTGCAATTCAGCAACTTGCTCTAACTTACCTTCCCGTTGTAACTTTGCAATATCAGCCCTTACTTTTTCGATTTCTTCTTTGAGATTAGCGGCCCCTAAGACTGCGCCCTTCTCTGCTTTCCAGATTTCCTCCAAGTCAGCATACTCAGCGCCGAGGCGTTTAATCTCTTCTTCAATTAAACCAAGACGCTTTTGAGAGGCCTCGTCTTTTTCTTTTTTGACAGCTTCGCGCTCAATCTTGAGCTGAATTAAACGACGCTCCAACTTATCCATCACCTCAGGCTTAGAATCAATCTCCATCCGAATCCGTGAGCCCGCCTCATCAATTAAGTCAATCGCCTTATCTGGTAAGAAACGATCGGTAATGTAGCGATGGGATAACTCAGCAGCAGCCACAATCGCTGGATCAGTAATCTCAATGCCGTGGTGTAACTCATAACGCTCTTGCAAACCACGCAAGATGGCAATGGTTGCCTCAACACTAGGTTCTTCGACCATGACTTTTTGAAAGCGGCGCTCTAATGCAGGATCTTTTTCGATGTACTTACGATATTCATCTAAAGTCGTTGCGCCGATACAATGCAATTCACCACGAGCTAAAGCAGGCTTAAGCATATTGCCGGCATCCATTGCGCCATCACCTTTACCAGCTCCGACCATCGTATGAATCTCATCAATAAAGATGATGGTTTGACCTTCGTCTTTAGCAACGTCACTCAACACTGCCTTTAAGCGCTCTTCAAACTCGCCGCGATACTTTGCGCCTGCCAATAACAAAGCCATATCCAACACGAGGACACGTTTGTTCTTGAGCGTTTCTGGAACTTCACCATTCACGATGCGTTGCGCTAAACCCTCTACGATGGCGGTCTTACCGACACCAGGCTCACCAATGAGCACTGGGTTGTTCTTACCACGACGTTGCAAAATTTGAATGGTGCGACGTATCTCATCGTCACGACCAATTACAGGATCTAACTTACCCATGCGCGCACGCTCAGTTAAATCGACGGTGTATTTCTTTAAGGCTTCACGTTGGCCTTCAGCATCTGCACTATTCACTGATTCTCCTCCGCGGACTAAATCAATAGCCGCTTCTAATGATTTACGATTTAACCCATTCTCGCGCGCAACCTTACCAAGCTCGCCCTTGTCATCTGCCACCACCAGCAGGAACAACTCGCCAGCAATAAATTGATCATTTCGTTTATTAGCTTCTTTTTCACATAGATTGAGCCAATTACTGAGATCACGGCCAACCTGTACCTCACCACTAGTACCCTGCACCTCTGGCAAATTACTAATGATCTTCTCCACACCTTTTTCAAGGCCGGAAACATTCACGCCAGCGCGAGTTAATAAACTCTTAGCTGCACCATCAGAATCACGCAACATGGCAAGCAGCACGTGGGCTGGCTCAATATATTGATTATCTTTAGCTAAAGCGATACTTTGGGCCTCGCTTAAGGCCTCTTGGAATTTGGTAGTTAATTTATCTATTCTCATTTTTGTATCCGATGAATTCTATGTGTTTCTATCTATAGAATATAAGGGTAAAGTGACAAATTTCAAGACTTTTACACCCTTTTTTAAGAGAATTTAGCCCTATTTTGACCTGGCTTGTTTACCTCCTTGAGTGCGCTGATGGCAGCTACTATGCTGGCATCACTAACCGGCTTGAACATCGGCTAGAAGCCCATAATTCTGGGCAAGGTGCCCGCTATACGAGATCGCGAAGGCCGGTCATCCTTTTGGCAACCCAGGCGCACCCCGATCGATCAGAGGCGTCTAAGGCTGAGAGTAAATTAAAGCAACTTCCAAGATCTGAGAAGCTGGCGTTTTTTAAAGAATAAATATATGAGTAAATCTCTCTACTTTCTAGTCTGCCTCTTATTCCCAATTCTTTCTTGGGCGATACCCCCTGGCTTTGTATATTTAGATGAGGTGACAAACAAGGCCACAGTGAATTTACATTACCTCGCGGCAGATAATTTTGTAAAGAGGCCTATACAAGGATATTTTGTCAATCGAGCGATCTTAAGTAAACCTGCTGCCGATGCTTTAAGCTTGGCTAGTGAAGAGTTAAAAACCTATGGATTAGGATTCCTCATATTCGATGCCTATCGACCACAGCAGGCTGTCAATGATTTTGTAAGTTGGGCAAAAGATCTTAAGGACATTCAGGGGAAAGCTGAATACTATCCAAATGTGAACAAGAGTCATTTATTCAAAGAGGGTTACATAGCTGAGCGCTCAGGTCATACTCGCGGTAGTACAGTAGATCTCACTCTGATTGCCTTAGGAGAGGGGAAGCCTCTAGATATGGGAACCGCCTTTGACTATTTTGGTCCGCAATCTTGGCCAAGCTATCCCAATCTACTCCCACAGCAAAAAGCAAATCGTCTGTTACTACAAACCATCATGACAAAATATGGCTTCAAGCCATATGATCAAGAGTGGTGGCACTTTACACTAGAAAATGAACCTTATCCTGATACCTATTTTGATTTTCCAATAAGGTAAATTGAGATAGCTTTATCACTTTTTCCAACGTGCCATTGCTGCATCATCTGTCACACGGGCATCTACCCAACGAGCACCCCCAGAGGTCTCTTCTTTTTTCCAAAATGGAGCTGCCGTCTTGAGGTAATCCATGATGAACTCACAAGCGGCGAATGCCTCTCCTCTATGGGCACTCGTTACTATCACTAAAACAATTTGATCTTCTGGAAGTAATGGGCCGACTCTGTGAATGACTAAAGTTTGGTAGACATCCCAACGTGCCTTGGCTTGATCTAGAATTTCTTGCAGCGCTTTTTCAGTCATACCAGGGTAATGCTCAAGAGTCATACCCTTTACTTGGCTACCGTCATTCATATCGCGCACGGTGCCTAAGAAAGTCACGACTGCGCCTACTCTGGGATCACCTTTGCAAAGTAGTGCTATTTCAGCACTAATATCAAAATCATTTTCTTGAATTCGGATGGACATATCAGCCTCCAGTCACCGGCGGAAAGAAAGCTACCTCAGCATTTTCTTTTAGAGGTGTACTAGCATCGACCATTTGCTGATTCAAGGCACAACGTAATATCTTTCCCTGTGCCAATACTTCAGCCCAAGGATTGCCACGCTCAGCTAAAAAGGCTCTGAGATCAGCAATCGTTTTAATGCCCTCTGGTATGCTAATACTTTCTTGCGAAACTCCAAGAGCTTCTCTTATCGAGGCAAAGAATCGTAATTCGATTTTCATTGGAGCATCCTAAACCGATTATTTGAGAAGCGCATCAAAGGGGATGTATTTGACTAAGTCGCCAGCCTTGATTGGCTGGTTTGGCGGGCAATCGACTAAGCCATCACCCCAAGAGACGCTAGTGAGTACTCCAGAACTTTGATTGGGAAACAAATCTAAGCCGCCTTTGCTATTGAGTTTGACACGCAAGAATTCATTACGACGATCCGCTTTCAACCAATCAAAATCCGCACGCATCAAATAGGACTGTGGCTGACTTACTTCACGACCCTGTAATTTCAGAATAAATGGTCTTACAAATAGCAGGAAGGTTACGAAACTAGAAACGGGATTGCCAGGTAAGCCAATAAACCAAGCTTCACCATCTTCTGGTTTATCGGATTTACGAACTGCACCAAAGGCTAAGGGCTTACCAGGTTTGATCGCAATCTGCCATAGATCTAATCGTCCCTCAGCCGTCACCGCAGGCTTGATGTGATCTTCTTCACCAACCGATACGCCACCAGAGGTAATAATCAGATCATGGTCTTTACTGGCTTTACGCAATGCTGCTTTAGTGGCATCTAATCGATCGGGAACAATTCCTAAATCGGTCGCATCACACCCCAATGATCTAATGCATGCTAATAAAGTATCGCGATTGGAGTTGTAAATCCCACCAGGCTTAAGAGCTTCACCAGGAAGAGATAGCTCATCACCGGTAAAGAATGCAGCTACTTTAACGCGCCGTTTGACATTTAAATGGGTCAATCCTGCCGAGGCGGCAACACCGAGTTCTTGTGGGCGCAGAAAAGTACCTGCTACTAAGGCAGTTTTGCCCGCACTTAAATCCTCACCTCGACGACGTATCCACTGACCTAGTGTTGGCGCAGTATTAACCTGGACTTGATCAGTTGAGCCCTCAGGAATGGCGCAATCCTCTTGCATTACTACCGCATCAGCACCCAGAGGAATTGGGGCACCAGTGAAAATTCTGGCGACGGTGCCGGGCTCTAACAGGGTCCCTACGGATCCTGCTGGAATACGCTGCGCAATTTTCAGAATACTTCCTGGATTTTTGGTATCAGCAGTACGTACCGCATAACCATCCATTGAAGTGTTATCAAGCGGAGGAACATCTACCAAACTACTAACGTCTTTGGCAAGGACACGGCCCAAACTTGCTTGCATGGCAACCATCTCACTTTCACCAACTGGCTGGGCATGAGACAGCAAATGATCCAAGGCCTGCTGTGCAGTCAACATTGGAGGCTTATTCATAGCGATAGTCGATTAATTGTGTTTTAACTAAGATGCGTGGTGATGAAGGCTTTTACCTGATTGACATCAGCCTCAATATTTTCTACGCGCTGCGGCTTTGATTTGATGTCTTTAAATGCAGGCGGGCATTCAGCAGGACGGCCTAAAGCTTCTTGAATTGTTTCTTCAAACTTAATTGGTAGCGCAGTCTCGAGTACCAGCATCGGAATACCTGCTTGCAAATACTCACGCGCCACCTTCACGCCATCTGCAGTATGAGTATCCACCATCACACCATATTGCTTATCAATATTGCGAATTGTCTCTAGGCGATTTTGATGGGTGCTACGGCCAGATTGGAAACCATACTTGCTAAGTTCTTTAAAGACGGTGTCTTTAGATATATCAAAGCCGCCAGTGTCATCGACTTGCTTAAACATACGCGCAGTCGCCTGACCATCTTGACCCATAAAGTCAAAAACAAAGCGCTCAAAGTTACTTGCCTTAGAAATATCCATTGATGGACTAGATGTATGGAGCGTCTCAGCAGACTTACGGGCACGATAAATGCCAGTGCGGAAGAATTCATCAAGAACATCGTTCTCATTTGTTGCCACTACCAAGTGTGCAATTGGCAAACCCATCATACGGGCGATATGACCGGCACAAACATTACCAAAATTTCCTGACGGCACAGTAAATGACACCTTCTCATGACTAGACTTCGTAGCTAGGAGATAACCTTGGAAGTAATACACCACTTGAGCTACCACTCTACCCCAGTTAATGGAGTTCACAGTTCCAATTTGATTCTGAGCTTTAAAAGCATGATCGTTGCTCACTGCTTTTACAATGTCTTGGCAGTCATCAAATACACCTGACACTGCTAGATTGAAAATATTCGGGTCTTGCAAGGAATACATCTGTGCTGATTGAAATGCACTCATCTTACCGAGAGGTGAAAGCATAAATACCTTCACGCCATCTTTACCTCGCATGGCATATTCAGCAGCACTACCGGTATCCCCAGAGGTAGCGCCTAAAATATTGAGCTGCTGACCTTTTTTCTTTAAGGCATATTCAAAGAGATTGCCCAACAATTGCATAGCCATATCTTTGAAAGCTAAGGTAGGGCCATTCGAGAGACTTAATAGTCCAATGCGGGTACCATGCTCTTCGCCTAACCAATGGATTGGCGTAATGTCTCTAGCATTGTCTTGAGGACGACCATTGCAATACACCTGCGCGGTATAGGTCTTACGTAAGATCGCACGCAAGTCAGCCTCAGGAATGTCATCACAATACAAGCTCAATACTTCGTAAGCAAGATCTGCATAAGGTAAGCCGCGCCATGAATCTAACTGCGCTGGAGTTACTTGTGGATATTGTTTCGGTAAATACAGGCCGCCATCGGGCGCCAATCCACCGAGGAGAATTTCTAAGAAAGATTGTTGTGGACTATTGCCACGGGTAGATTGGTAATACATCAATTTTAATTAAGACAAGTTTTCTAAACGAATCTTCACCACTTCGCCATCTACAGTTTTGAGATTTTGAATCTCTTTAATTGCAGCAAGCATGTTCTTTTCTTTAGTCTCGTGTGTCAAAGTCACTAAATCTGTTTGACTCTCGCCTTCATCTGCCTCTTTTTGCAAGAGGGCATCGATTGAGATGCTGTGGGAGGCCAGGATCTTCGTGATCTCAGCGAGCACACCTGCTTGGTCAGCAACACGCATGCGGAGATAGTAGCTGGTAGTGATCTCGCCGATTGGCAATACCGGAGTATTTTGAACTGCGTCTGGTTGAAAAGCCAAATAAGGAACTCGATGCTCGGGATCAGCACTAAGAAGGCGCGTGATATCTACTAAATCCGCAATCACCGCAGAAGCAGTTGGCTCAGAGCCAGCGCCCTTACCGTAATACAAAGTAGTGCCAACAGCATCTCCGAATACTTGGACAGCATTCATAGCGCCTTCAACGTTAGCAATTAGACGCTTAGTGGGAATTAAGGTAGGGTGCACTCGCAACTCAACACCGGATGACGTTTTCTTAGCAATGCCAAGTAACTTGATACGATAACCTAATTGCTCTGCATAACGAATATCAATGGCAGCTAGCTTTGTAATACCCTCTACGTGAGCTTTATCAAATTGCATCGGAATACCAAATGCAATTGCGCTCATGATCGTTGCTTTGTGAGCAGCATCAACGCCTTCAATATCAAATGTTGGATCTGCCTCTGCATAACCTAAGCGTTGCGCCTCTTTAAGAACGGTTGCAAAGTCTAGGCCTTTGTCGCGCATCTCAGACAAAATAAAGTTGGTTGTGCCATTAATGATGCCGGCAATCCATTCGATACGGTTGGCAGTTAAACCTTCACGCAAGGCCTTAATAATAGGAATCCCGCCAGCAACAGCAGCTTCAAATGCGACCATCACACCTTTAGCATGAGCTGCTTTAAAAATCTCATTGCCGTGAACAGCAATTAAGGCTTTATTCGCTGTCACAACATGCTTACCAGCCGCAATAGCCTCTAAAACCAAATCTTTAGCGATGCCATAGCCGCCAATGAGCTCAACCACAATGTCAATCTCGGGATTATTGATAACGGCACGAGCATCATTGACAATCTGCGCACGATTTTTAACGATTTCTTTAGCGCGCTCTACATTGAGATCTGCAACGGTATTAATCCGAATACCGCGACCAGCACGCCGGGTAATTTCATCCTGGTTACGCTCGAGTACAGTGAATACACCACCGCCAACGGTGCCAATACCTAAAAGACCTACTTGGATCGGTTTCATGATGCCTTTGCTGCAGTTGAAGAAGCTTTATGACTATGCTTATTACGATAGCGCTCTAGGAAACGAGCAAGACGTCCAATAGCCTCCCTGAGCACATCTTCATGCGGCAGGAATACTACACGGAAGTGGTCAGGCTTGCCCCAGTTAAAACCAGAACCCTGCACTAACAATACTTTTTCTTCTCTTAAGAGCTCAGCAACAAACTGTTGGTCATCTTCAATCGGATACATCTGCGGATCTAACTTTGGAAATAAATACAAAGCAGATTTTGGTTTAACACAAGTAACCCCAGGAATATCGGTAATTAACTTCCATGCAAGGTCACGTTGTTTTGCTAAGCGTCCACCTTCGGCAACTAGGTCCTTAATGCTTTGATAGCCCCCAAGCGCAGTTTGAATCGCATACTGTCCTGGCACGTTTGCACACAAGCGCATCGAGCACAGCATATTGAGGCCTTCAATGTAATCCCGCACCATTTCTTTATCGCCCGAAACCACCATCCAGCCAGCACGGTAGCCGCATGAGCGGTAGTTCTTAGATAAACCATTGAAGGTGATCGTCACCACATCAGTAGATAAAGATGCGAGTGAGATATGCTTCTCCTCGTCATACAGCATCTTGTCATAGATCTCATCTGCAAACAAAATTAAGCCGTGCTCACGAGCAATTGCTGTCATCTCGAGCAACACTTCTTTGGAATAGATTGCACCTGTTGGATTATTAGGATTAATAACTACAATTGCTTTAGTACGAGGGGTAATTTTTTTACGCAGATCATTTAAATCTGGCGCCCAATCCTCAGACTCATCACAAAGATAGTGCACTGGAGTGCCGCTAGATAAACTCACTGCAGCAGTCCACAGTGGATAGTCAGGGGCAGGTACCAATACTTCATCACCATCATTTAGCAATGCGTTCATTGAAAGTACGATGAGCTCAGAAACTCCGTTGCCGGTATAAACATCATCTAAGGCCACCCCTTGAATGCCTTTTTCTTGGCAATACTGCATGATGGCTTTGCGTGCAGCAAAGATGCCTTTGGAATCAGAATAAGCTGAGGCATTACTCAAATTACGAATCATGTCCAACTGAATTTCTTCAGGCGGATCAAAACCGAAAACCCCTACGTTTCCGATGTTTAATTTGATGATCTTATGGCCCTCTTCCTCCATGCGTTGAGCGAGCTCGAGCACTGGCCCGCGTATGTCGTAGCAGACATCATTGAGTTTTTGGGACTTTAGAACAGGTTTCACAATCAATTTAGGGGTAAGTTATTGAAATCTTGGAAAAAACAGCTAGCTATAATCCATATAATTATGACAGAGAGTCCACTTGAAGCTTCAATCTGACCCCCATTTCGGAGCAAATACAATCACCGGCTACGGGGATGGCTACGTCGAAATCAATAAGACTCCCTATACCCATGCTGTCTTATTGAGCTCAGACGGGGCCATCTCGGAATGGCCAGTGCAATCATTTGAAGGTCTTGAGGCGTCCCATTTTGCTCAAATGGTTGATCTAAAGCCAGAATTGATCCTGATCGGAACAGGTAATCGGCAGCGCTTTCCAAAGCCAGAGCTCCTCAAATCCCTGATTTCCGCAAAAATTGGCTTTGAAATCATGGATTCTCAAGCTGCCTGTCGAACTTACAACATTTTGGTCGGCGAAGGACGTCAAGTTCTCCTAGCGTTGATAGTGGAGTCTAGCTAATGCAATTTGGGCAAATTCGCCAATCGTCGGCTCTGCACCCAGTCAAAATTTTATTGTTGGTCATTATTTATGGCTTGATCTGGTTTGGTACTCTGAACTATCGCCACCTCATCCCATCCGATGAAGGACGTTATGCAGAAATAGCACGTGAGATGCTAGTCACTGGAGATTGGGTGACACCGCGTTACAACGGCTACAAGTATTTTGAAAAGCCACCACTTCAAGCGTGGGCAACTGCAGTCACTTTTCAAGTCTTCGGCATTGGTGATTGGCAAGCAAGACTTTGGACTGCTCTCACCGGATTTCTGACTATTTTGGTTGTTGGCTTTACTGGTACGCGTATCTTCAATGCTAGAGCAGGATGGTTAGCGGCAGTCGTGCTCGCATCTAGTCCGATGTGGATTATTAGTGGCCACTTTAATTCCCTGGATATGGGCCTATCCGCATTTTTAGTTGCAGCACTCTGCAGCTTATTACTGGCCCAAACTGCGAATAACAAATCTAGCTGTCGAAATTGGATGTGGGTTTGTTGGATCTTTATGGCACTTGCAACACTCTCTAAAGGGGTCATTGGCGCTGCCATTCCGGCGATGGTCTTTATTGCTTATTCCATCAGTACTTGGGACTGGAAGATTTGGTCACGCTTACATGTATTCAGTGGCACGATTTTGTTCTTAGCTATTACTGCACCATGGTTTGTCTTAGTTGCACAACGCAACCCTGAATTTTTAGAGTTCTTTTTTATTCACGAGCACTTGCAACGCTTTACCCAAGATGCCCATAGCAGAACAGGCCCGATCTATTACTTTGTGCCATTACTTTTAATTGGCTTACTTCCTTGGGTTTTACAAATCCCTGGTTCGATTGTGCAGGCATGGGGTGAACGTCGTCGCGAGTTCTCTAGCGGCTGGTTATTGTTGTGTTGGTTTTTGGTGATCTTCGCGTTCTTTAGTGTTTCACGCTCCAAGTTACCAGGCTATATCATTCCGATTTTTCCTGCTCTAGCGCTCTTAATTGGCAATCGTTTAGATCTTTTATTGGGTCACACCAACTCCATGTCCTTACCTTGGAAAATACAGGCGCTTGGATTTGCCTTTCTGGGAAGCTTTGGATTTTTCTTCCTATCTGAGATTAGCAAGCAAGCTAGGCCAGACGAGATTGAGGCGTATGCGCAATACACTTATTGGGTAATTGCTGCATTAGTTGCACTTATTATCTTTAGTGGATTTGCTGCATGGCAAAGCAAACGCAATGGTATTCAAAGTATTGTCAGCTTTGCTTGTGGATTTTTTCTGTGCACCATCATTGCAGGCACTGGCCATGAAACTTTAGGTCGAGCAGTATCTGGTATCGATCTTGTGAATCGCGTTAAGGCATCCATTCCAGAAAATGTGAACTTCTATTCTGTGCGCCTCCTAGATCACACTGTGCCATTCTATTTAGGCAGAACCATGATCATGGTCGAGTCTCCCGATGAATTAGAGTTTGGCGTTAATCAAGAGCCGGAACTTTGGATGCCGACCTTAGATGCATTTATAGCGCGCTGGAAAGAAGATCCTATGGCTTACGCATTAATGGTGCCCGAGCAATTTATTCAGTTGCAGGAATTAAACCTACCTATGCAAGAGGTAGACCGGGACTCTCGAAGAGTCATTGTGAAACACCCTGACGCTTCTAGTGTGACGCGGTAATATAGGACAACATGTCAAACTTTATTCCCTTCACTCGCCCAAGCTTTAACCAAGAGACAATTGATGCTGTAT
>Ga0208496_1000006_pt1 | contig 112785 bp, 90 predicted proteins | sample CryBogmetaGMA2M_FD_184552 | JGI IMG/M metagenome (GOLD analysis project Ga0208496, IMG submission 184552) | Freshwater microbial communities from Crystal Bog, Wisconsin, USA - MA2M (SPAdes) | ecosystem: Environmental > Aquatic > Freshwater > Lake | place: Crystal Bog, Wisconsin, USA | collected... | reverse complement strand
TTACACTACCAACCCAGAATCTGACAAAGCTTCTATAGGCTATGGTCAACCTAACGTGTGGAAATTACCATTAAGCCCAACACCGTCAAATTCACCCATACCAATTTCAGCAGGTAACTTCCAAAGAGGTGCTGTTGCTATAGCGGCAGATGGAATAGCAATATTTAACCCAAGAAACAATACCGGTAAAGTATCCTATGAAATAGGTGAACTAGACCAATACGGCGGTCACTGCGGCTTAGCAGACGATTATCACTACCACATTGCACCTGTTCATCTACAGAAAGTCCTAGGAATTGATAAGCCAATTGCATGGATGCTCGATGGCTATCCTTTGTATGGCTACACTGAACCAGATGGAACGGCTCCACTCTTACTTGACTCAAATGGAGGCCACACGCACGGCTCTTTAGGGTATCATTACCATGCTATAGGCAGTGCACAAGCAGGTCCTAAATCACCTTACTTACCAGCTGCATTCTATGGGAATGTAATAAACTACGGCGGCCAAGTAGACGGTCAGCCCGAAGTAAGTTCTCTGCGTAAATCAGGGACAGGAGGATATACAGCAAATGCAGTGAGTGGTGCTTCAATTGTAGCCTATATGAATCCAGTGGCTCTTGCGACTGATGCATCCGGAAATCTCAGCCTTTCTACAACAGGAGTCGCTTCCTTAGATCAGTATTTGATGCGAGTCGCTGTAGCTGGTTCAACCTATGACATCTGCTGGAAACTTGATAGAATTTCAAATCCAAAGACACTTACTATTACTTGGCGACTACCTACTGTACCAGCAACAACCACTGTTTATTCAAATGCTAACAATAGAATAACTACGTTGCCTACTGCTGCTTGGAGTCTACGCAAACTACCTGACACAGGTCAGACCATTCATCAAAGTTCAACTTTTGGTCAAGATTCAGATTATACAATTAATCCACCTTCGTATAAAGATAATGGCGACGGTACTATTACGGATAACGTAACAGGGCTTATGTGGCAAAAAACAGATTCAGGTGAATGCACATGGGCAAATGCACAAGCAAACGCTTCATCAATTAAAACGGGTGGCTATACAGACTGGCGACTACCTACTCCGACTGAATTATTTAGTATCATGAACCATAACTACGGTAATCCCGCAGCAATGGATAAGACTTATTTTCCTAGTAACACAAGTGGCGTTGCCGAATATTGGTGGACAAATATTATTTATGGATCAGACGCGACTCGCGTGTGGTGTGTTAACGCGGGTGGAGGTGTTGGGCCTAAACCGATCACTGAAACTATAAGTGCAGGTGGTACATATCGTTATAATGCACGCTATGTACGCGGCGCAAGTCCAAGCATCGGGCACAATTATATTAACAATCTAGATGGTACAATAACTGATTCCGATACGGGACTAATGTGGACACAAGTACCAGGACCAGCAATGTCCTGGCAAGCTGCATTAACCTATGCAACCTCACTTAAAACAGCTGGATATTCTGATTGGAGACTTCCTAATATTAAGGAACTACAAACGTTAGCAGACTACAATTTAACAGTCGCATCAAGCCAAGCCTCTGCGCTTGCACCTGTAAACCGTATCATGTTTCCAAGTGCTACTACGCCTGCTACTGCATACTGGTCATCTACAGTGCTAGTACAAGGAGGCGGAAATTATAGCTTAGCATGGCTACAAGAATTCGGTGTAAATAATACAGTTGCTGCAGCAAACGGGCCGACTCGTAATGCACAAGGCATTATAAGTTATGAGTCCATGACATCTAGCTATCCTGTATTTGCTGTAAGAACAGCAACCCTTACAACAGCTCCAAGCATTACGAAGCAACCTGTATCTCAAACAATAACTCCATCAAGCAGTGTAATTTTTAGAATAAATGCAATCAGCACTGGGGCACTCACTTATCAGTGGAATTTCAATGGTGTAGCAATCAGTGGAGCAACGTCTCAGAATTTACTCTTAACAAATACAACTACTGGATCCGCAGGAAACTATACTTGTACAGTCACCAGTGCAGGTGGATCAATAACTTCACAACCTGCAACCCTTGCCTTGGTGGCAACCAGTAATCCTGGCCGTATCATTAATATTTCCACTCTAGCTCCGATAATAACAAATGGGTCACTCTCATCGGGCTTTGTGGTGGGTGGTGCAGGAACTACTGGATCTGAGCAAGTTCTCATACGTTCATCTGGCCCGTCTTTATCTTCATTTGACGTATCAGCACCTCTAGCAGACCCTAAACTTCAGCTGAACTTACTGGGATCAACGAATACAATAATTGGCACAAATAGTGGATGGAATGGCTCATCATCGATTGCACAGACAGCTGCTTTGGTAGGGGCTTTTGCATGGTCATCTCAAATAAGTAAAGATTCAGCACTGGCGCTTGTAGGCAGCTCAAGTCTGAACCAAGGCAATTATTCTGCAGTTATAACAAGTGCAACGAATAATACGGGCACTACCCTGCTCGAGATCTATGATGCCACAACAAACTACACCCCATCCACGCCACGACTCATCAATATATCCAGTCTTTCTACGGTGCAATCGGGAGGAAATGCACTTACTGCAGGTTTTGTCATCAGTGGCTCTACTTCAAAAACAATTCTTATTAGAGCCTCAGGTCCAGCACTATCACAATATGCAATAAAAGGTTTTATCCCTGATCCTCAGATTAGTCTTTTTTCTGGATCTACCACACTAGCAACAAATGCTGGCTGGGCTGCAGATCCTCAGATTTCTGCAACAGCAACATCCGTCGGTGCCTTTTCCTGGGGAAGTTCTAGTACTGCTGATTCTGCACTACTAATCACTTTAGCTCCTGGTAGCTATACAGCTCAAATCACTGGAGTATCTGCAGATACTGGAGCAGCATTAATAGAAATTTACGATGTCCCTTAGACAGTTATTTGGTTTAACTTATTTTAGAATCGAGCGATAATTAGTCATGGTTCAAAAAATCGCTGTTAGTCTACTTTTGACCGTAATAACAAGCTATGCTGAGCAAACACCTAATGCTCAAGAAACTGTTAAGGTAGAAATTTCTTTCCCTCGTATTTATGATTTAACTCGTCCTGGGATGAGAGATTTCAGAATTCCAAAAACAGGATGTTTTAATTGCCATCCTGAAGACGGAAAAGCAGTTGCAGGTAAATACCCTCAGCTTGCAGGTTCAGAATGGGTTAACGGAGATGAAAAACGACTGATTAAAATAATACTATGCGGTCTAAAAGGACCTATAAGTGTAAGCACAATTGAATTCCCAAACCCACCAGATATGCCTTCTTTTGGTAAATACGGCGCAAACTGGGATGATCAAAAAATAGCCGATGTATTAACCTTCATACGGAATTCATGGAGTAATGAAGGAACTTACATCACAAAAGAAATGGTTGCAGAAGTAAGAAAGGAAGTCGGAGATCACAAAGAATTTTATGCACCCGAATTAACAAAGCATAGAAAACAACCTACATTTAAGTAGGCATTTATAATATTTATATACCTTAATTTAAGATGATGGCTTAGAAAATTTTCTTTAAATAACTTATTTGCCGAAAATCCAGCCCCCTATTATTTGAATATCACCATGAAATTATTCGCATCATTTATTATTGCACTTATTGCTCCGTGTTTTGCATTAGCTTCATCAGCTCACTACGAGGATATAGCACATGCAGAACTTAAGGCTGCTATAGCATCTGGTCATATCACTCTCTTAGATGCCAACGGAGGTGATAGCTACAGGGAAGCTCACATACCCGGAGCTATTGATTTTGAAACTCATGAATCAAAAATAGCCACTTTACTTCCAAAAGATAAAACAGCTTTAATTGTAGCCTACTGCGGAGGGCCTACCTGCACCGCCTATAGAAATGCTTATGATGCAGCGATTGCTCTAGGTTATACTAATGTTAAACACTATTCAGAAGGCATATCAGGTTGGCTTGGACGTCACGAAAATGTAGATAAGAATTAATATCTTAGTGGCTAAGTAAGTGCTGCATCCGTAAAGCCACCACAAGATAATATACGCCTAAAACAACCACTAAAATGGAGCAAGCAGATGTAAATTGCAGCAAGCTACCTTCACTTATATTTTTCCTCCTCTGTTTTAAGAGTGCAAATAATGGCATCACAACGGCCTGATTACCGCATTCAACGCCAATACTAAAGGAAGTAAGAGCTAGCCATGTTCTAGCTGCTGGAAGCCCTGCCATAGCATCCAAAAGGCCTCCAGCAAAGCCTAGGCCATGAATTAATCCGAAGCCAAAAGCCACCGCTAGGCGCAGCGAGGAATGCGTGCGTTTAGGCCAAATAATATTCTCGAGTGCGACAAAAATTATACTCAATGCAATAATAGGCTCTACGATTTCTGATGGTAATCTAAATATTCCGAATACACACAAAATGAGTGTTATAGTATGAGCCAGTGTAAATGCTAAAATGACCTTAACCATTTCCCAAAAACTTAAAGTAACAATTACTAGAGCAGAAATAAATAAAAGGTGGTCATACCCAGTAAGAATATGAATTACGCCGTGCTTAAAATAATCCCAAAATACGTTATCTTTGACACGCTTTGCCTGAGTAACTGCCACACCTTTAAACTGTTCGTTTATACTAGGCAGGCCAGTTTTCAAAGTAACTAGCTTATTCGTTACCAATACGACTCGACTTGTCTGCTCTAAATTCGATTTATAACGAACGACATAGCTAACACTCCAAGCCAAACCCGCAGAATATTCCCATTCCTGGAGCATCGATTGAGATAATGTAACTTCTGTAGGGTTTATTAAAGGCAAACGGTATTCATACTGAAATTGATAAAACGTATTATCTGGATATTGGATCCTTGGAGGTTCTTGAATCAAACGAAGTAGACCATCTAGTTTCTTGTCTCTAGCCTTCAGTACAATATGCTGAAGTACATACTGCGCATGCGCTTCAATTTGTGCTTTAGTAAACTTACCAACATTTGATTCGGAGGGTTTTGCCTGTGCAATTTGGATCTCCCTTACTGATACATTCACTGCAACACGAATGAGAGCAGGTTCAAACTGTATCCACATAATATCCTGCATCAAGGGATGAGCATGTATCGTAATTGGTATTAAATACCAAAGTATACATGCTAAAATTCGGTAGACTGAATTAAACCCAAACACGTTTTTGATGTAAGCTATACACGATTGGGTTAGATTTTAGACTAAACTTAAAGCCTAAAGCTGTAGTATATTAATCGAAAATAGCATCTCTATCACTTCTTATGGTTTTAGACGCTATAGTGTAATGTGAAAGGTTTCATACAAACCACCACTATGAATAGATTAACCTTAGACTTGCGTTTTTATTTAGCCCTAGGAAGATTTAATTTTACAATTTAGCCATATAAGTAAGCGCTTAAATACCTTAATCTAAACTTAAGCTTAGTTTGTGTATACTTAATAGTAGTAAATTGATCTAAAGCCTAACTGCAATGCGTGTACTCATTATTGAAGATGAACCAGACCTACTTAAAAGCTTAGCACGTGGGTTAAGAGATGAAGGCTATGCAGTTGATTCCAGCGATAATGGAGAGGACGGCTTATTCAATGCGCAATCAAATGATTATGATGCGATTTTGATGGATGTAATGCTTCCAAAGCTCGATGGATGGCAAATTTTAGAAAAATTGAGGAAGACTAAAAAAACACCTGTGTTAATGCTAACAGCACGAGATCAAACCAAAGATCGTGTGCGTGGATTAGATTCAGGAGCAGATGACTATTTAATTAAACCCTTTAACTTAGAAGAACTACTTGCGCGCTTACGTGCCATAATACGGCGCAGTGCAAATCAGACTTCAAATATATTAACAATTGGAGATGTAGCTGTAAATCTGGCCTCCAGGACCATTACACATAATAAAACACCTATTGAACTAACTGCTAGGGAATATTCCTTAGTTGAATTTCTTGCACTTCATAAAGGCGAAGTAGTTACACGCACTCAACTTTACGAACATCTGTTTGATGAAAATGAAAGTTCACTCTCAAACCTATTGGATGTTCATGTATCTAAAATTAGAAAGAAATTAGGATCTGAGTTTATAGCAACTCGCCGTGGACACGGCTACTGCGTAGGATGAAACTTCCCACATCAATTAAATGGAGGCTCCAATTATGGTACGGCCTCATCCTTATATTCGTCTTATCAGCACTGGGAATCGCTGCCTATAGTATGCAGCGAGCTAGAACTTACCATGATATTGATGATGCTTTAAAATTAAGAGTAAATATTCTTACTGAAGCACTACATCCTAATGGTCAACGTGGTATTAGAAGACTAGGAAACCCACCTACACGCAGACAAATTCTTAATGATGGCAATTTTCTTCCAAGAATAGAAACACCTGCACTTCAAGGCTCTCTTTCTGAATCTGGTTTTCAACTAAGAGCGCAAGATGAAAACTTGTTTGGCTTAGATAATCCAGGTAACTATTATTTTCTTATTATTAGTCGTACAGAAGAAATACTAGCACAATCTAGTAATGCACCAAAGATCAATACTTTAGCTATATTTGATACACTAAGAGTTAAAGGTCCAGGTGCATTCATAACGAGCAATACAATACGTGAAACACGTTTTGAAACACGGTCAAAAGAGACAATCATTGTTGGACGAGACATAACACCAGAATTAAACAGGCTAACCCTCAACTCGATTGAACTAATCAGTATTGGACTGATTGTACTTAGCTTAGGGTTAATCGGAGGATGGTGGATAGCAGATCAATCTTTAAAACCAATCCAAGACATCAGCAGAACAGCTGGGCTGATATCAGCCAGTGACTTATCTCAAAGGATTATACTTTCAAATACAGATAGAGAGCTTAGCTATCTTGCTTCAATTCTAAATGCTACTTTTGCACGTCTAGAAATTGCTTTTAATCAACAAAAGCAATTTGCATATGACGCAGCTCATGAACTTAGAACGCCTGTATCAATCATACTGACGCAAACCCAAGCTGCCCTCAAAAAAGATAGAACTGCAGAGGATTATAAAGAAACTATTGAGGCATGCCTTAGAGCGGCCCAGCGCATGAAACGCCTCATAGAATCTCTTCTTGAATTAGCACGGTTTGATTCAGGACAAGAAGTTATAAGAAAAGACAAAATTAACATCAACACTCTAATCAACGATTGTATTGATCTTGTAACACCAGTTGCGAATGAAACTAGGATAATTATAAAAAATAATTCTAGTGATGTACTAATCAATGCCGATTACGAGAAGATAAGCCAGGTGGTTATTAATCTCCTGATGAATGCTATTCAGTATAATATATTTAATGGTGCAGTAGATATATCTACCAGTGTTGAAAACGGACTTTGTCTAATTGAGATTAAAGATACAGGTATAGGCATAGAAGAAGACAAAATTGATTATATATTTGAACGTTTTTACAGAATTGACCCCTCCAGAAAAAGCGGGAATTCGGGTCTCGGCTTATCGATATGTAGAGCAATTGTAACAGCACATGCAGGAACTATAAAAGTTAAAAAGTTAATCCCTAATGGTAGTCACTTCATAATTGAACTACCTCAATAAAATTTATAAAGAATTTAAAAATGAAACTTAGTTCTGTCATTGTGCACTATATAGATAACATTCGCACACGCTAAAAATATAGCAATTAATGCAACCTCTCTTTTAGATTTTCTAAAAAGAGATAATTTGTCAAAGATGCATTTCGATGAGTATACATGTTCAGTAATAAAAGATTATCCACTGCACGATTATGAATTCGCTAAAGCTTGGACATCTTAAGAAGCACAACTCAAATTGCGTAAATTAGGGCTAATTGATCACAATAGTAATTATCAATTAGAAATGGACTTAACGAATGTAGATTTTAAACACTTTTTGAAGAAAACTAATTCGTTACAATAGCTACTAAGACTTAATCCATACTTTTAAGTCCTGGTTAAAGTTGATTACTAACTGCTAGACGCAGTTAAATTACATACACTCTTACCTCTCGTATTAAACCAATCGGCATTAAAGATACCTACTACCTTTATTTTATGTCACTTTTTCGAATTAGGAAAACTTTCCCCTACATTTGCTGATGCATCTTCATGAGTCATTTGATCTTTTATTGACTCAATTTGCTCGGCAAAGTGTTTTTTTCTCAGTAAATTTGTATGTTCAATTTCCCACGTCTTAGCAGCACTCTTACTTACCTGAGTATTCCAAAGGTACAAATGACGTAAACTCGGCAATGACTTTAGCTGTTTAAATACTAAGTCATCTATAGCAGTTGAATATAGGTTTAGTGATTCAAGTTGGGTTAGTGGTTCTAAAGCACCCAAACCTGCACTTGTTACACGTGTATGATCAAGCTGCAAGCGCTGTAAATGTTTCATTCCACCTAAGTACACTAAGCCCCTATCAGTAACTCCAGTTAAACCTAGATCAAGGACCTGTATTGCAGGCCCAAGATCAGCTATTTCTTGTAGTTGATCATCTCCAAATTTATTTCCACAGAACCGTGCATTAACCTCAATATAAGGACTCTCTGCTGAAAGCGAATGTACGATTATTCCAAACTTTGACTCGAGCACATGCGCCCTATCTAAAATAGATAAACGATCTGGAAGTGGAGTTGGAGGCACTCCTAATTTTGCGTAAATAATATCTAGCATATAAGTTGGCACTGAAATATCAGATATGTGCTTGTTGGTAGGCGCACCTATATCTATCCACCATTGAAGTAGCGCATCCTCATCTTCACTTAACTGAACTTTTCCCTTAGGGGGCATATGCTCCTTGGAATCTAAGGATAGATGTATTCGTTTGATAATAAGACTTGAAGTAGCATCTCCTGCTTTAAAAACAAATCCCGTCTTTCCGCCTTTTAACATCTCCTCGTTCGTGTCCAAACGTAAGTCACCATTATTTTTAGCTGATCCATGACAAGCAACACATCGTTCCTGAAATAAGGGCTGTATCACATCAGAGTATATCAGAGCTGTCTGTGGGTGAACTTTTAGATTAGAATCCTGATGCTGAATTAAGCTAAAATAATTATCTCCATGCGTTAAACGGGCACCTAAATGCCCTGCAACGATGAGAAAAAATAAACTTACTACTAATACTAAACGATATACAAATACACGGTTTCGAATAGAATAAAGGATCAGCGTTAAAGCTGTAAAAATAAGACTATACAAGCGATGTTGGTTTAATAAAAATGCGCTGTAATTAGACTGCTGAGCTAACAGTAAGCCAAAAGTAGCTGTGAGTACCGCAAATAGTATGCCTAGTGTAAGCGTAAAGTGACGAATACTTGCTGAGAGTTTAAATTTCTTATTCCAGTAGCCTGTATACTCGAGAATAATCAAAAAAATGAAAAACCCTATAGGTAAATGACCAACTAGTGGATGCAACCTACCTAAAAAGTTAACAATAAGTTGCATCGTCTAGACAAGAATACCGTGCGCAATTTTACCCTGAACGTCAGTTAACCTAAAATCACGCCCTTGAGAGCGGTAGATTAACTTCGTATGGTCAATTCCAAAGGTAGCAAGCATGGTAGCATGCAAGTCGTGAACATGCATCGCCTGTTCATCATCCGTGTACTTATACCCTAACTCATCGGTTGAACCCCAGGAGATACCAGGTTTGATTCCACCGCCGGCCATCCAAACTGAAAAAGCATTAATATGGTGATCACGGCCACTGCCTTGTCCCATCGGTGTACGCCCAAACTCCCCACCCCAAAGCACAAGAGTATCTTCCAGCATGCCACGCTGTTTTAGATCCTTAATTAATGCAGCCGATGCACGGTCACAATGCCCTGCCGCCACTTTTAGCTTATTATCTAGGCCGTCATGGTGATCCCATCCACGGTGATACAACTGGATAAAACGTACACCTCGCTCAGCCATACGCCGCGCAAGTAAGCAATTTGAAGCAAAAGACCCATCCCCTGCATTTTTGACGCCATACAGATCCAGTGTAGCTTGTGATTCATCACGCATATCAGTGAGCTCTGGCACACTGGTTTGCATTTTAAAGGCTAATTCATACTGGGTTATCCGCGTTTGTACTTCAGGATCTAAACTTTGATCTGCTTGCAGTGAATTCAGACGCTGTACCTCTTCAATGACTTGACGTTGGGTACTCTGACAAACTCCCTCAGGGTTTCCAACATAGTGAACCGGAGAGCCTTTACTTTGAAACTGAACACCTTGGAATCGGCTAGGTAAAAACCCTGAAGACCACTGACGTGCAGATACCGGCTGATCAGCCTCAGGTCCTGTTGACATGAGTACCACATAACCAGGTAAATTTTGCGTCTCAGAACCCAAGCCATACAGTAACCAGGAGCCCATACTTGGTCTTCCTTTGACATTAGAACCCGTGTTCATAAATGCATGCGCTGGATCATGATTTATTTGCTCGGTATGAAGAGATCTCACTACACAAATATCATCCGCGATAGTTTGTATATTAGGTAGTAAATCTGAGATCATTTGCCCTGAAATACCGCACCGTGTGAATCCGAACGATGTGCCACGCGCAATAAGTTTAGAGTTTTGTAATTGGGCTAATTGCTGACCTCGTGTGATAGATTCCGGGAAAGGCTGCCCATCCAGTTTCTTGAGCATGGGTTTATAGTCGAATAAATCGAGATGTGAAGGCCCACCAGCCATACACAAATGAATAACCCGTTTAGCCTTTGGTAAAAACTGAGGGCTGGGTAAGATTCCACGCCAGGTATCACTGGATGTACCAGCAATGAGTCTAGGATTTATTAAAGACCCAAGTGCTAAGGCTCCAACACCCTGAGCCATTTTTCCTAAAAAAGTTCTACGCGACCAGTCCTTTTTTTGCTCCGCAATATATTTAAAATCTAAAGGCGTCATTTAAGAAAAAAGGTTAATTCTTATTTTAGTAAGCAACAATTGTTTCATTCAGATTTAAAATAATACGTCCCACAGATGTCCAAGCAGCTAATTCGACAGGATTTAATTGAGCAGAAACCGGATATAAACCGATGTTTATAAATTTAGAGGCATCCAAAGGTGCTAATGAATAGACATCTAACTGTTGTACTAAATGTCCACTCAGCGCTAAGGCTTCTTGCTTAGTTGCTGTACGAGCAAGTACACGTAGAAACATTTTATTTAAACGTTCATTAAAATCACCTGATTTATTTTCTAGCAAAACATTCTGTGCTAGTACGCGAGCAGCCTCTACAAACGTAGGATCATTGAGTAAGGTGAGTGCTTGCTGAGGAGTGCTGGAGGTTGTACGATACGCAATACACTCTTCACGCGAAGGAGCATCAAAATTTGCTAACATAGGATGCAGGAAAGTACGCTGCCAGTGCATGTACAAACCTCTCCTATATTGCCTTTCGTCAACTTCAGCATGATAGTCTCGTATAGGATAATTCAAGGACGCGTAATAACCTTCAGGTTGATAAGGCGTAGCACTGGGTCCACCAATCTCATCATCTAATAGACCTGAAACACTCAGCACATTGTCTCTAATAAATTCAGCATCTAATCGTCTTGGTGTTTGACGAGCGAGCAAACGATTTTGAGGATCAATCTCTTTAAGTTCAGGCCTGTACTTTGATGTCTGCTTGTATGTCTGAGAGGTTACAATAAGTCTAACTAGGTTTTTCACATCCCAGTGATGTTCAATAAAATCAACAGCTAACCAGTCAAGCAGTTCAGGATGACTTGGATATTCACCTTGTTGACCAAGATCGTCTGCAGTAGATGATAACCCTATACCGAAAAATTGTCTCCACGTACGGTTTACAAAAGTACGCGAAGTAAGTGGGTTATCTGGCGATGTAATCCAATGTGCCAAATCAAGTCTAGTCTGACGCACCCTACTGTCACGCTGCGCACCTTTTCTAGTCCCTTTAGTCGTTAGAAAATCAGGTGGCTCAGGTACTACAGGCATTCCATTCTCATCTTGCCAATTACCACGAGGCAAAATCCGCATAGGTAAGGGTTTTACGGCAACAGTAACGACAGTTTCTGCTCTCCCATCACGACATTGAGCTACAGCTCGAACGCTCGATAAACACGTAGTGTACTTACCCTGATCTCGTCCTCCCGTTGCAAGAAAATACAAACGAGCAGTGCGTAAATTCTGTTCTGGTGTTTTTTCAGTAGCTAAAAGTGCGCCGCGATCAACATCAGTAAATTCTTCCTCAGGCAAACGTGATCCCAGTGCAGAAGCATAAAATTGTACGTGAGCTATATCAGGACTATTTAAAGTCACCTTCAACGTATCTCCCGCCTTAAGCACAAGGGGCTCTTTCAAAAGATAATCAACACACTGCTTAACACGCCCACTATTATTTGAAGAGATCCAATAACCATGTATAGCTGCAACCGGATAACCGTTATCATAGTTTTGAGATTCACTTTCCGAGTAGCCGTCTGCTATTGTAATATTCTCTGCTATTTCTTGGCCGGAGCGCACAACCGAGAATTTAAGTTCCGCTTTAACACTTAAATGACCCGGAATGCGACTAAGGTACCCATTACGCATTTCCTCGGGTAATGCTACAAGTCGAAACCTGGCAATAGGACCAGGTCTTGGGCTTAGAACTATAAGGTGAGAACTCTCTATCTTTCTTCTCAAACGCGGGTTGTCAGATTTAAGTGCATCAAGATCACTTAAGATTCTCACACTTTGATCAGGCAAAATAGTTGCAGTCACACGGTCTGCTGCTTTAGCAGATTTAACATTTAGGGGAACCCAAGAAGATTTATTTTGAGTTATCTGTTCACGTACTTGACTTGTCCACTCCAACATGTCCTTAGACTTTTTAGGATTTGCTACTATAGCTGCAGCTTCAAATTCAATATATTTTTCCAGCTTAAATTTTTCACGCTGCATACGCTTTTGCATCGATGTGCTATGGATATTTAATTGCGGCAGAAAAGGAGAATCATTGTCCATACCAGCTAATTCAGGCTCTGGAGAAGATATTGAGTCTGAATACACGCCGTACTGTTTGATATCTGCGAAATACGCCCCCATCGAGTAAAAATCTTTAATTGAAAATGGATCGTACTTGTGATCATGGCATTCACAGCAAGCCATAGTGGATCCTAGAAATGCAGTTGAGGTTGTTCGTACTCTATCGGCTGTATATTTCGCGATGTATTCTTTCACTTGTGCACCACCCTCACGTGTCACCATATTAAGACGATTAAAGCCACTGGCTATGCGCTGCGACTCAGTAGCATGGGGAAGAAGATCCCCTGCTAATTGTTCAGTAATAAAAACGTCATATGGTTTATTCGTGTTAAAAGCTTCAATGACCCAGTCTCTGTAGGGAAATACGTTTTGTCTCTGGTCCCCATGAAATCCAACCGTGTCTGCAAAGCGCACAACATCAAGCCACGGCACAGTCATACGCTCTCCATAATGAGGTGAATTAAGTAAACGATTTACAACACGCTCATATGCATCACTACGAAGATCTGAAAGAAATGCCTCCACCTCTTGTGGCGTTGGGGGCAGTCCTGTTAGATCAAGACTTACACGGCGAAGAAGCACTCGCTTATCTGACTCTTGAGATTCTTTGATATGACGTTTAGTTAGCTCATTATGAATAAATCGATCAACTGGATTAGCCTCTGTTCCTTCTGGAAGCGGGACTTTAACTGGTGCAATATACGCCCAATGAGCTTGATACTCTGCACCCTGCTCAATCCAACGTTTAACAACTTGCTTGTCTCGAAAACTAAGTTGATGAAGCGCATCTAAAGGCGGCATCATTACACCTGAATCGCTACTACTGATACGTCTCCATACTTCAGATTTATCAGGCTTACCTGCAATAATAGGAATAGTCACTAAGCCTTTAGCATTTTTATGTGGTCTAAAAACACTTTCAGATCGATCAAGCCTAAGATCGCTACGATTATTTTTAACGTCTGGCCCATGGCACTTAAAACACGTATTTGAAAATATCGGTCTTACATCCCTATTATATTGTATATGATCAGGAATATCCTCTGCTCTTAATACCAGTGACACAAAGAGCATAGATAAACCAACTACTTGCATGCCGCTGCATCCAAAGTATTTAATTCTAAATTCCTTCATAATATCAAAGCACTGGGGGGGTATTTAAAAAGACTAAGTGCCATATTACCCTGTAGCAATTAAATGTATAGTGCAGTGCTGAATTCTTAATGAAAAAATAATCTTTTTTTCATCCCTATATAGATCTAGCCAGATATACTTAAAAGGCTGTTAATAAATATATACACATTAATATATGAATAGCTTAAAACGAATAGTAGCTATTACTGGCATTTTAATGACTATTTTTGCACTTGTTAGCAGAGGTGCTGAATCTACATTACCCTGCTGGCAAACACCGGCAATCGTCGATGACCCAATACTTTTTGTAAAAAGTGCATCGGATTTGACTGCAAAAGCTACTTTATTACGCGTACCCAAAGCAGACCCAGTAATTAAAAATTCATCAGGTAATATCACTTATGAGCTGATGCATGACTATACCTGGACGGCAGGTTCACGTTTTATATACCTCACACCTGACTCACGAATCCCACACACGACTGACTCAGAACTACATCCTAAGATTGGTTCTGCAAGTTCGGCTCCTGTAGCAATCGCAGCGGATAATAAGTCCTGGTTACTATTTGCTAGAGAACCAGGACATCTTTTCCACGATTTGCAATGTGCCGCTTCATATCTAGCTGACGACGACTGGACACCACCAAAAGTCCCTTCAGCTGCTGATTCACAATTAAGACACCTAAGAGCCAAGCTACATGCTAAACTACCTATTGTCATAGTAGTCCTAGGTGACAGTATATCCACAGGTCTAAACGCCACAAGTACTGCGAATTTACCACCGTACCAGTTAGGTTATATTGGCCTTGTTGCAGAAAAACTTCATAACAGGTTTAGCTCACAAGTAAGTGTAGTGAATTTATCAGTCAGTGGAAAATCATCTCCTTGGGCATTAAAGCAGGTGGATACAGTTATTGCTTCAAAACCAGATCTATTCATTTGCGCCTTCGGAATGAATGATGCTTCAGAAAAACGCCCAGCTGATATTTTTTCCAGTAACATTAATGAAGTGGTAAACAAAGTTACTACAGCATATCCTACCTGTGATACGATCATCGTTAGCCCCATGACTGCCAATCCCGAATGGAAGCATGCAGCTCCTAAACTCTATCCGGAGTACGCTGCCAATCTAGAAAAACTTGCTAATGACAACATCGCAGTCGCTAACGTTACTAGAATATGGGAACTTTTAATAAAAAGAAAGAGTGTACTTGATTTTACAGGTAATGGCCTAAACCATCCAAACGATTTTGGTCATCGCATCTATGCTGACGTAATTTTAGAAACCGTTGGTTATTGAAATTACGCAGTACTAAACAGAACCGGCAATACGATTCAGCATGGCTAGCGAATCACACATTGACAATCTTACACTGTATCCAAGCATCTTCACTAAACGCATACACAGCACATAGCCTGTGATATCCATCCGCAATTATAAGCTTATGGTTTTTCGTATCTGCAACGATAAGTAGAGGTGACAAAGCAACGCTTTGTTTTATTTTCTTAGTATCTTTAAGTACGTGCAAATTACTCACGCCAAGTAACGAAAGTGAAGAAGCCCTAAAGAGATCCTTCGCTTTAAATGCTTCAATGTTTGAGCGTTTAAGTTGGCCTATAATCTTTGCAACCTCTTTAGATGAAAAGATAAGTCTAAGATATGATTTAGCGGAAGTATAATCATGCTCCTCAACTCGAGGTAGCCAAGTTACAGATAGAGGTTTCTTCACGATCATAGACTGATATCCCACTAATGCTAGAAGATCGAATCTTTTATGCGTACTACAGTAAACACCTGTTAAACTATCGACTTAAGTCATACTCGTTTACTTCAAGATTTAATTAAACTAAATCAAGTCATGACTGCATTAATCACCTGTCCTTCAACATCAGTAAGACGGTAGTATCTGCCTTGATGCTTAAACGTAAGTGCTTCATGATTAATTCCCATTTGATGCAATATGGTTGCTTGCAAATCATGCACGGAAACAGGGTTCTCTTGAATATTGTAACCTAATTCATCGGTACTTCCGTAAACATATCCTGGCTTAATACCTGCACCGGCCATCCAGACTGTAAAGCAGCGAGGATGATGGTCTCTACCATAATCATCTATAGTTAATTTCCCTTGAGAATAATTGGTGCGACCAAATTCACCACCCCATACAACTAAGGTATCATCTAGTAATCCCCTACGCTTTAAGTCAGTTATCAAGGCGTAACAGCCCTGGTCTACGTCAGCGCATTGCTTACGAATTTGTTTAGGTAATGCCCCATGCTGATCCCACCCTGGATGATACAATTGAATAAAGCGTACATCTTGTTCAGCTAAGCGTCGTGCAAGTAAACAGTTTGCGGCAAAAGTGCCTGGTTTTTTAACATCACTGCCATACAACGCGTAAGTTTCTTCGGTTTCACCACTTAGATCCATCACTTCAGGAACGCTCGTTTGCATACGATACGCCATTTCGTACTGCGCTATACGAGATTCTATTTCGGGATCCCCTACCTTCTGACTTTGATGGGTATTTAATTCAGCTAATCGGTCGAGATAATTTCTACGACCTTGCTGTGATATACCATCAGGATTTTTAAGAAAGAGTACAGGATCAGAACCTCCTCTAAACTGAACGCCTTGATGAATGCTAGGTAAAAAACCATTACCCCACAGTCTAGAGTAAAGCGGCTGATCAATCCTGTCTTTAGAGATAAGCACTACAAAGCCTGGTAAATTTTGATTGAGACTACCTAATCCATACGAAAGCCAGGATCCCATGGAAGGTCTTCCCGGTAATTGATGTCCCGTGTTAAAAAAGGTAATCGCTGGATCATGATTGATATGCTCCGTGTGCATTGAGCGGATAAAACATAACTCATCAGCCATCTTAGCTGTATTAGGCATTAGATCACTTACCCAAGCACGACTCTGACCGTACTGAGAGAACTTGAACATCGAACCGGCCAAGGGGTAATGCGCTTGATGCTGTGACATACCTGTTAGGCGCTGTCCTGCACGTACACTTTCAGGCAGATCCTGTCCCTGCATCTTATTAAGTAAGGGCTTATAATCGAAGAGATCGTGCTGCGAGGGCCCCCCAGCCATAAATAAATAGATTATCCGTTTCGCTTTAGGAGCGAAGTGAGGTTTCTGTAAAACACCTCTAAACGGTGAGCCAATCGGTGGTGCAACAATTGAAGAGCCTTGTGCATTTTTCTGCAGTAAATTCATCAAAGCAAACCCGCCTATACCCATAGCAAATTTGCCGAAGAAATCTCTACGGCTCATATCAAAGTTTACTCCATCGCAAAATAGTGGCTTCATAGCATTAGTCTTTTAGCGCCTCATCAAAGCTTCATCTGTGTTTAATATAGCAAGACCTACGACAGTCCATGCTGCTCTCTCAGCATTAGGGATAATGAGGCTTGTTTGCTTTACACCAAAATTAATTAAGTGCTCCGCAGCTTGTGGATCATCTTTGTAGAGCTTATACTGTTCTGCATAAAGTCTACTCAGTGTAGCTAATTCATATTGGTCAGCATTCCGGCCAGTAACGCACTTAAAGCCCCAATTAATACGAGACAACTGAACACCTCCTACTATTTTTAGCATGCGTTCACCAATAAAGCGTGCTGCCTCTACAATTTGAACATCATTCATTAATTCCAGCGCCTGCAAGGGGGTGCTGGTACTTTGACGCCTTACAGTACACACATTTCTTTCAGAAGCATCGAAGAGCACCATAGCTGGAGGCGGAACCGTGCGCTTCCAAAAGGTATATAAACTACGCCTATGAAGCTCATCCCCCACGCCTTGAGTATAGTGTGGTTTACCCATTGCTATCTCCTCCCATAAGCCTGCTGGCTGATAGGGGAAAGCACTAGGACCGCCTTGCTTATCAATAAGTAAACCAGCACTCGCTAGAGCTTGATCACGCATCATTTCAGCTGTGAGTCGCTTTGCTGGACCACGTGCTAAATATATATTCTGAGGATCGCGTATAAAGTCATCGGATGATCCCTCAGACGACTGACGATACGTTTCAGACAAAGCGATTAAACGAACTGTGCGTTTAATGTCATAGTCATGACTTATAAAGTCCTGCGCTAACCAATCCAATAATTCAGAATGAGATGGTGCTGCGCCTTGGAGACCAAAATTATCGCTTGTTTCAACAATGCCACGGCCAAGCATCATTTGCCATAGCCTATTTACGGCAACACGAGCGAACAAAGGATTACTTGGACTTGTTAACCATTTAGCCAAGCCTAAGCGATTCCTGGGGAATTGTGAGGGGAAAGCTCCAAATGTATGAGGCGTATCAGAAGTAACTGTACTTCCATGCTGATCATATACTCCACGAAGTAAAATGTATGCTGGTTTAGGCTTAGGTAATTCTTGCATTACCATTACCTCAGGCACTTGGGAGATAAGTTTATTTTGTTTTTCCCGTATAGCTTGTAGCGCAATGCGTGTGTCTAAGCATTTTTTATCAACACTGAGTATATAATATTCGAATAGAATCTGCCTCTCATGTGCATTTAATCTGCTCTCAGGTTTATTCCACAGCTTAGCATATTCACTAGTATGTGCAATTTGTGCTATCTCGAGTTTTGATAACTCCCGATTAAACACGGTAAGATCAGATGCTTCGGCATGCTTAAAGCCGTCATCTCTAAAACGATATCCGAGTGTTAAGTCAGGTGGAGCACCTTGATAGTTAATAGATTTAAATAACCCGTCTTTGACTATTTCGGTTTTAGCTAATTTTCCATTAATAAAGAGGCGAGCTCCCGTTGCTAGGCTTGAACCATCATAGGTAACAGCCAAATGAATCCACTTAGCTTTATCCAGAAGATCATGAGTCGTTATTTTAAGTGACGCACCTGGCCATAAGTAATGCATGCCAAACGATAGCTTCCCCTGCTCAACTAAGAGCTCATACCCCCTACTTCCCGCATCCGCTGGAGCCTTTGTATGGTGAAGGATAACTGCACGATTAATTGTAGCCTCAGGCAATTTAACCCATATGCCTAAGCTAAAGGGCTGGGTACGATCAAAATGCCCTACACCAGGAAATCTATAGCCATTGTCTCCTTCGAATTGACTTACATCACCTTTGTCAGACTTAACAATCAGTGGGTTTTCATCGGCAAGGCCAAATAGTGCCATATCACTTCGATTACTTACATGCACTTCGCTATGGGCTGGCTTATTTTTCTTTGCGGGCACTTGCACTGTTTGCTGAGCATCTAGGGGATACTCAGCTATCAAGCCAGATACAGCTGATGGCATGACCCCTTTCTTAGAAAGCCAATCTGAGAAATGATCTATTTGATTAGCCTGTGTCATCACAAGCGTTTGTTCAATGAGTCGCGTCTGCTTTCTTAAAGACTCGAGCTTTTCATCCTCAGTATCCGTTGTAAGTAGCAAAGTCGGAACAGGCATTGAATCTGCGAATCCTCCGTACGAGATTTGTCCCGCTTCATCAATATTCTGGAAGAATGAAAATAAAGAATAATAATCTTTCTGACTAATAGGATCAAATTTATGATCATGGCACCTACAGCAATCCAGCGTTAGCCCAAGAAATGCTGTTCCAAAAGTAGATACTCGATCTGCAACGTAAGCCACACGGTATTCTTCTTCGACAATACCTCCCTCTTCATTTTGATTATGCAAGCGGTTAAACGCAGTTGCCAAGCGTTGTTCCTTAGTAGGATGAGGCAATAAATCTCCAGCAATTTGCCAGGTCGCAAATTGGTCATAATGCATGTTGTGATTAAACGCGTTTATTACCCAATCCCTGTATGGCCACATAGGTCTTGGGCGATCCATTTGATAACCGTGCGTATCTGCGTAGCGTGCGACATCAAGCCAATCACTGGCCATGCGCTCACCATAATGAGGAGAATTCAGCAATCGATCCACGACTTGAGAATAGGCTTTAGATGAGGAATCTTTCAGAAACTCATCTACCTCTTCAGGCGTAGGAGGTAAACCCGTGAGATCAAAGCTAACACGCCTTAAAAGACGTTCTGCTGAAGCCTGTTTTTTTGTATGCATGCCAACTTTACGAAGCTTCGCTTGGATAAAAGAATCGATTGGATTTTGTCTATCTGCAGCCTCAGGAGCTTTCGTTGCACTAAGCGCTGTAAAAGCCCAATGCCCACCCCAAGGAGCCCCCTGCTCAACCCATCGCTTTAAGATATCAATTTCAGCAGGCTTTAATTGTCTAACTGCCTTAACGGGCGGCATTCTATCGTCTTCGTCAGAACTGGTAATTCGGAGAACAAGTTCACTTGCGTCTAAGTCTCCTGGTTTTACAACCGTGATACCCTTTCTTGTACGAAACAAACCTTCCTTTAAATCGAGCCGAAGATTTTCTTTACGCTTATTTTCATCCGGACCATGACACTTAAAACAGGCATCAGAAAGAATCGGAGCTACATCATGTGAAAAATTAATCTTATCTAGGCCTAGAGCTTCAATACTCCAGGCTAGCGGGACATAATTGCTAATGATTAGAGTAAGGCAAAGCCCACGTAGTATTCGTAAGCTATGGTATTTAACTATAAAGTAGCGGACAGTAAACACAGGGGGCTAAAAAAAGTATTACTGAATTTCTATCCTATGCAAGGATCTCAGAAATAACCTTCCCGTGAACATCGGTAAGTCTAAATTGCCTACCCTGGTAACGATAGGTAAGGCGTTCATGATCTATTCCCAACATATGAAGTATCGTAGCCTGCCAATCATGCACGTGGACCGGATCTTTAACGACATTGTAACTAAAATCATCTGTCTGCCCATACGCTATACCTGGCTTAACTCCTCCACCTATCATCCATGAACTATACGCAGAACCTAGATGATCTCTACCATGCTTACCACGCTTAGTCACATCACCTTGAACAAATACAGTACGGCCAAATTCGCTAGCAAAAATAACTAGGGTATCTTCAAGCATACCGCGCTCTTTTAAATCTTGTACTAGAGCAGCTGTGGGCTGATCGGTATCCTTACACTGAATTTCTAGCTGCGTATCTAAGTTTTGATGTTGATCCCAACCACCATGCATAAGTTGAATAAATCTAACTCCTTTCTCAGAAAGTCTCCTCGCTAAAAGACAATTTCGTGCATAGCTGCCAGGTCGATTTACATCAGGGCCGTAGCGTTGAAGTATATGAGCTGGTTCAGATTTTAGATCTAATAGACCAGGAATACTCGTCTGCATTTTAAATGCCATCTCGTACTGTGAGATACGGGTATCAATTTCTGGATCAGCATTTAATTTAAGCTGATGATGATTTAGCGAATCAATATCATCTAAGAGCTCTCTTTTTTGAACACGGTCTAACCCAGGTGCATCATTTAAATACAGTACAGGCTCTCCTTCACTGCGTAAACGTACACCTTGATACTTGGATGGAATAAAACCACTACCCCAGTAGTGCTCATAGAATAATTGCCCACAGGTTTTTTGCATATCCGATGAGGTCATGACTACAAAAGAAGGAAGATCTTCGGCCATTGAGCCTAGGCCATAGGTTAACCATGAACCCATACTTGGTCTTCCTGGAATCTGAGAGCCAGTTAGAGAAAAAGTTACACCAGGAGCGTGATTCACCGCCTCTGTATGCATCGAGCGTATCAAACACATGTCGTCAGATAGATTCCCTATATAAGGAAGTAATTCACTCATCCAACGCCCAGTTTTACCATACTGCTTAAATGGCTTTAAAGCGGGCAAAATTGGAAACTTCTTTTGATCAGAAGTCATCGTTGATAGCCGATTGCCCGAACGCACTGACTGAGGCAATTCCTGAAGTCTTAAAGCAGCTAAGCCAGGCTTATAATCGAATAAATCTACCTGAGAGGGGCCACCGCCTTGCCATAGAAGAATAACCCTCTTAGCGGTTGGTGGAAAATGAGGTAAGCCTAATGCGTTCTTAGTAGAAGTAAGTGCCCCGTACACTTTATCATTCATCAAACTACTGAGTACAGCAGCACCAATACCAGTAGCTGTCTTACCGAAGAATTGACGCCTTGATATTTTTAAATGTGCTTCACTTAGAGGGTTCATGATTTAGTAAGGGCCTCATCCAAATTAAAGATCGCTAAGCAAACAGCAGTAAAAGCTGCTTCTTCAGGTGCAGGATATTTTGTATCAAAAGAACTGTCTCCCACTTTCAAAATTGAAAGTGCGGATGTTGGATTATTCTTAAAATGAGTTAGTTGTTTATTATAGCACTGAGTTAATATTTCTTTTTCCTCACTATCTGGATAGCGTGAAAGGACTGCCTTAAAGGCATAACTTATACGTGAGGTTTTCCAAAACTTAGCACGTAATGTTTTTTGTGCTAGTCTCCTAGCCGCCTCGATATAGGTAGGATCATTTAAAGTAACCAGTGCATGTAGAGGAGTACTTGTGATCATTGATCTTACTTTGCAGGTATTACGAACTGAGGCATCAAACATATTAGCAGGTGCTACAGTCCTTCTCCAAAATGTATAAATACTGCGCCTGTATAAATCATTTCCTTTTGACTGAGGATAAGTAAAGTCACGTTCCTTTGTAATATTAAGGGATCCCCATATATCAGCAGGCTGGTAAGGATAGACGGGCTTACCCCCGATTTTATCAACGAGAAGTCCACTTGTCGCAAGGGCTTGATCTCTTATAAGCATAGCGGGCATTCTAAATCTTGCTCCACGTGCGTAGAGGCGATTCTCAGGGTCTTTATCCAGTAAATAAGGAGTTACTAAAGATGACTGACGATACGTTGCACTCGTTACAATTAAACGCTGGATATGTTTAACATTCCACCCACTGGATACAAACTCTGAGGCTAACCAATCTAGGAGTTCTTGATGCACAGGGGGGTCGCTTTGTACTCCAAAGTCTTCGCTAGTTTTAACTATGCCTAATCCAAAGAATGTCTGCCAATACCGGTTTACAGTAACCCGTGCTGTAAGTGGATTAGCAGGGCTCACTAGCCACCGTGCTAAACCAAGTCGGTTATGTGGCGAGTTACTCGGCATGGGTGGCAAAAATTCAGGGGTATTAAAAATCACTTTCCCTAAATGCGATTCATAGTTACCACGATCTAAAATATAGGTATCCCGAGGCTTACTATCCTCCATTACCATAACCATAGGATCATCATCGGATTTTAAACGAATAAGTTCTTCTGAATCTTTATAAAGTTCGGGACTCTGAGTAGGTAGCACTTTCTTATAATGATATCTCCTAAGTGCACTACGCTGAGAATCGGTTTTATCGGATTCTGATAAAGTAGCTGCTAAATATATTTCTTTATCTGGAAAGTCTTTATTTTTTGCAACTTCAGCAATCCATTTAGCAAGTAAAGCACTGATCTGCTGATCTGATTTATTTTCCTTCTTCTTGTCCTCGAGTGTCTTGATTTGCTTCTTATGTTCAGGACTACCCAAATCAAGGACAGGTTTAGCGAGTCTTATACGTGATCCAGCACTAATATTTGAGCCACCTGTTTCAGGGAGGTGATTGAAGGCATCCATGAACGCATAATAGTCTTTTTGCTTAATAGGATCATATTTGTGATCGTGACATTGAGCACATGCCATCGTTAACCCAAGCCACGTTGTCGAGGTTGTGTCGACTCGATCAAACAAACTAACATTACGTTGTTCCTCAGGAATTGCTCCACCCTCACCGTTAAGAAGATGATTACGGTTAAATGCTGTAGCTATTTTCTGCTCTTGAGTTGAATTTGGCAGTAAGTCGCCTGCAAGTTGCTCAATCGTAAATTGATCAAAAGGCATATTAGCATTCATCGCCTTTACTACCCAATCTCTCCATATCCACTGAAAGGTATCGCCATCTTCTTGATAGCCGTTGGAATCTGCGTACCGTGCAGAATCAAGCCATGGTAAAGCCATTTTCTCTCCATAGTGCTGCGATGCCATCAACCTGTCTACTACGTGTTCGTAAGCATTTGTACTTTCATCATTAACAAAATCATCTACCTCATTAAGAGTGGGAGGAAGACCTGTCAGATCTAGGCTTAGGCGTCTAATTAAAGTTTCTTTAGTCGCCTCATTAGAAGGTACTAAACCACTCCTTACTAATTTTTGAAGAACAAAGGAATCGATAGGATTTTTAATCCAATTTGAATCTACAGTTTTAGGTATACTAGGTCTTTTTAATTCAGTGAAACTCCAGTGAGGTGTAAAGGATGCACCTTCATTAATCCAACGGGTTAGAACTAATTTCTGTTCTTCAGTAAGCTGCCGATTTGAGGATTTCGGCGGCATATGTTCATCCTCATCTTTCGAGAAGATGCGAGCAATTAACTCACTATTTTCAGCATCTTTAGGAATAACTACTTCATTGCCCCTCTGACCTTCTTTAGTATCTAACCTTAATTTCGCTTTTCGTTTTGTAGCATCCTGGCCGTGACAATAAAAACAGTTTTCTGATAATATAGGTCTTACCTCATGTGTATAATCTACAGGATCTGAATATCCATCTATACCAATTAAACTTACTAGAATAATCCACTTAAACATAGCTATTTAGACTTAGAAAAATAAGTAGGTAAAATAAGGTTCCTAAGACTTACGTTACCTCATTTTTATTCCAGCGTCCACGTGTAAAATCAGGTACATCAATACTCTGACTTCGATTGGCGACTGACCATTCCGTTAATGGAGCCAAAACAGACCAACTTGTTGAGTCATACACGTTTTGATCCAGTGGTTCCCCTTGGCGTAAGCATGTAATAATTCTCCACATCATGATATAATCCATACCACCATGGCCACCCGCAGTAGCTTGAGCGGTCACACTTAACTTTTTCCATAAGGGGTGATCATATTTAGCTAAAAATTCATTAAGCTTACTTCCTTCAGTCCACTCCTCGCCACTGTGCGTTTCTCCTTCAATTGAAACGCGAGTCGGGAAACTAGCAAAGATACCGCGTGTACCTTGAATATGATTTAACCGTGAATAAGGCCTTGGCGTTGTTTCATTCCACTGAAGTAAAATAGTTTTACCACGTAAGGTCTTAATAATGGATGTGTTCATATCACCACCCTTCCATACCCCGATTTTATTCCATTTATGATCTGCTGGAAAATGCTCTTTAGCGTAAAGTGCTCGTCCCCTAGCAGGTGATGACATCGATGAAAGATAATCAAAGCGGTCTGAACGATTTATACCCATATACTGTGCTATTGGGCCTATTCCATGTGTAGGATATAAATTTCCATTACGTGCAGCATAGTGAAGCGTTCTCCACGAACCTATTCCATGGTCAACTTGCTTCATTTGGGACCTCAAATCATGTAAATACGCAGCCTCCCCGTGGAGCAGTTCACCTAGAAGACCTAATCTACATAAGTTTAAGCAAACGAGCTCTTCACGACCATAGCATGTGTTCTCTAACATCATACAGTGACGTTTAGTTTGCTCTGCGGTATTCACTAACTGCCAGCATTCCTCTACAGTAAGCGCAATAGGAACCTCAATAAAGACATGCTTACCTGATAACATTGTTGCAACACCCATGGGAGCATGGAGTTGCCACGGAGTAGCAACAAAAACAGCATGAATATCTGATCTTTCAAGCATACGCTTCCAATCATCATCGGTCTTACCATATTCTGCAGGAAGAGGTCGCCCAGCCTTAGTTACTTGTTCCAGTGCTTTATCAAGTGATGGTCTATGATTATCACATAAAGCCACTACCTCTACTCCCTCAAACGTTAAAAGCATGCCAAGATGAGTAGATCCTCTTGCTCCTATACCTAATACGGCAACGCGTAGATTATCTATTGGTTTATCTGCTAAACTCATCACACCATTATCACCTGCTGGAATGGTATTTTCCGTAGCACTTGCGTGCGCTTTTTGATTTTTATTAGCGAGCATTAAACCTGCTCCTAAGGTTGCAACATTAAGTAAAAAATCCCTGCGTGTTGGAGTATTCATAAAGTAAGAGGAGTTTAGCGTGTATTTTTAAGACTAACGAGAACTGCGAGAAATTAAGCGCACTGGACCAATTAATCCCGAGGGCAATAATGGCGATTTAGCCGTATAGGGTTTTACGTCAGCGTAAGTATATTTTACTGCACCAGGTTGCTCATCACCAATAAGGCGATTTACCCAGGCATTTGTTACCCTAATTTTAATCACATTATCTCCTGCTTTAAGAAAGTGCTTTAGTTCTAAGCGGTACGGGGCATGCCAGACTTGATGAAGCACTGTACCGTTAATTTGCACCTCTGCCATGTTTTTGACATCACCAAGATCAAGCCAGAGTTCAGCGCTGCTATTTAACCACTCTGGATCTACAGCAAATGTTTTTGTGTAAGCACCTACACCTGAATAGTATTTTATTCCAAGATCGGTAGAATCACTCCAAGATATCAGGTCACTTAATTCAGCTGAAGCTGGAGCACCTCTTCCATTTTCGAATTCTACTTTCCAAGGACCAGTAAGTGCACGTAAGACATGCTCAGTCATTACAGGGAGTGTCACACTCTGAATAGATGTTTTTTTACGAAATACAATAAACGCACTACCCCACGCTTCGAGTTTAAGTGGCACTGAAGTAACTCCCTGATTCATCGTATAGCTTAACGCTTCTTTATCCCCTGTTTCTGGATGCCAGAGTTCAGCTTCTTTACCCTCAACTCTAAAGGAAGCATTAAAGACTTCGTTATGATCGCTTCTGTTAGCAACAAAGTAAATATCCTCACCAGCCACTTTCCTGTGAATATAATCGATGCGTGAATCTGCAGCTGATTTCGTGAAGTCAAAATCTCGAACTATTCCTAACTGATTAAGTACTCGTTCAATGGTTTGCCCTGCAAAGACTTGGCCATTACCTACATGGTATTCACCTGCGCCAGTTCCGAAAAGGGCATCTGTTAAGATATTAAATTCTGCAGGATCATCTGAAAGACTTGGATCATTAAGTGGCTTTGCTCCGATGACTGTGGCGCCTTCTTGCACGAGTTTATAAAGTGCACGAAGCACCGGTAAGGACATATTCTTAGTGAAAGGATCAAGACATAATACACGGTATGACATACCACTAGGTGCTGTGATACGGTTATTATTAACGTGAAGTACATTAATTAGCCCATCTGGATTGATGAAATCGTAACCATACCCCGCAGGAATATTAGGCGACTTTTTAGAGAAAAGTGCAGTTAGGTTAGTATCCTCACCGTAGTAATAAATGAGATCTGCTTGAAACTGGCCTTGCTGCAGTAGAAAGCTACACCGGGATAGATAATCAATCCATGGCCCTGCTTGTTCAGCCCACGTTTCATTACGATTGAACCACTGACCGTATGGCCCGAGCGTTAAGCCTGGAGCTTTACCTACAACAGGTTGATGGGCTGATTCATGGATCACAAATCGGTTGATACCATTTAAAAATTCTTGATCTGCAGTTGGCTTTAAGGTTTCAGGTGACCACATCCAATCCGAACCATATGCAGTCATAGATTCAGCTGCCGCAAGATTTTGGCCATAGATATGCGCTACTGATGCTGATTCTCGGTCGTCTGCATTCAAATGAAACATTTCCTTATATGTGCCGTAATCAGGCATCCACATTGCACTCATCGGTATATCGTCGAGCTTCTTGACCTCCATTCCATCTGCAATCAGAGCACGTCCACCTTCGTGCGACTCACCGTAGTGGCCCATGCCCCGCTCTTTTAAAGACGCCTGTACCTGACCATAATGTTCATCAGCTACTAAATCTGAGATTACCTTTCTGAAATCCCATAAAAAGCGGTCACTCGCCTCTGAACTCTCAACAATGTGCCCTGCAAATACAGGTAGCCAAGCAATTGGATCATATCCACGAGACTGCTTAAATTTTGCAATCATATCATCTGTCCAATTTTGAGCCCCCGCCTCCCAGCTATCGGTAATCACGTACTTTATTCCACGCTTACCCATCAATTCAGATCCTACGGTTTCTTTGTAACTATTTAGATAGCCATCCATGTAATTTTTAACATAGCTGCGATTTAATTTATCTACTTCAAGGCCGGTAGCCTCTTCAGTTGCAGGATGATTTGTTTTACCGATTAAAGAAAACCCAAGTCTAAGAATTCTCCACTTGCCTGCAGGTACGTCCCACTTCAAGGAACCATCTTTTTGCATAAGACTAGTTAAATCAATGATCGAGTCTTTTGAAATAATATCAGAAGCACCGTAGCTAGGTGTAGGAAATTTATACAGCCCGTCCTCCATCATACCAAACGCCGCTTTCTTCTCAAAATAATTGATCCGAGCACCAGGAATTAAATTATAATCAACGATTTCATAATATTTAGGAGCGGAATGATTTTTTGCTTTAGGGTTATTTACTGAAGCAAGTGCTATCTGCTTTCTTTTACTTACTGAATACTCCTGCCTAAAAACAATTCTGAAATACTTAGCTTTCACAACGGGCAAAGAAATCGTTATTGAGGGAGCATCAAAATATTCAAATGGAGCAACTAAGCTAAAATCTTTTCCATCATTGCTCGAATAGACATAAAGCTGAGCAGTGCGTATACCGTATAAATCATTATCGGCTTTAGTAAGACGTCTCACAATTAGCTTGGCCGTATGAATGATTTGAGGCTCAGAAAAACGATACTGAATCCATGAGTCATTACCCGTTTCAGAAATAGGAAGAAGCGTTAGCTTTAAGGGCACAGATCCCTTATGGTCTATCCTTTCAGACAAAGGCCCACTTGACGTAATCTCAGGGTGCAGTGCTTCAAGTGATGAATCTGTTTCAGCTACCTTGTAAGCGACCACTGCTGCATCCGCGTAGAACTGAGGTACACTTAGGTCGGTCAAAGAAACCCGGGCATGATCTTGTGTTGGTATCGTCTGAAATGGTCCACTTACTGTAGGTGGATGATTAAGTATGCCATTAAAAGTCCTGCCTCCTTCAATATCTGTTTCACTCCAGACATACTTTTTCATACCTTGTGAAGGCGGCACCCAAGGACCACCTGTTTCACTCCAACCTGGAGAGCCAGCTATTGCTTCCTCAAGCCCAAGCTCATCAGCAAGTACTGTGGCATACTTAAAGGCGTCCTTCCAATCAGGTGTCATGTAGACAAGGCGCTTTGGAACCACAAGCGGGGTTGTTAAATTAGCATCAAAATTCTGAAATCCACCTATATGTACCCGGTGCATCCACTCGAGATCTAGCTTAATTCCTTCTTTAGCAATATTACCATTCATCCAATGCCACCACACACGTGGACGTGAACTTAAAGGAGGGCTTTGGAAGCCCTCAGTGAGGACATCTCCCCCTGCCTCTGCTCTCAAAACAGTGGTTACAAGACTCATAACCAGTGCAGCAAATACGATAGGGCTAAGTTTTAACAATTTCATGAAGGGGAAGCATCTAACGGGGTTATACTGGCTTATAATCCAGTAGGAACTTGGGGTTATTTTTAAGACGCCCTTAATCGATCCTCGTTACAGCGAATTTAACCTATAAATCATACCAGTAACCCAAGGCTTAAAGAGCCTAAATAATCTCGTCGTTAACTTAGTAGACCGTGGCATTAAAAACGGTTACCTGCTTCTTAATATATGACCTAAGGCCAATGGCACAATCCCAGAGGAAATAAAACTGTTACTACGAGCCATAGGCGCTTGGCTAAAAATAAACGATCAAGCAATCTATGGCACAACACCTTGGTCAATCTATGGAGAAGATCAGCCTAAATTTAACTCTCGAAACGGATCCTTTAATGAGAAAAATAATCTCCATTAATAGGAATAAAGATATTCATTTTACCGTAACTGCAAATGTGCTCTATGCTAAGGTGCTAGCATAGCCAGGGGAGCGCATTCTTATTAAAAGCTTTGCCTGAACGAATAATTGGTCAGGCCTCTACCCTAATGAAATTAGTTCAATTATCATGCTAGGAGATAATAAACCACTTGCATGAGAAACGACTAAGGATGGCTTACTAATCTATACGCCTCATACACGGTCCAACGCGTGTGCCTAAGTATTTAAGATTGTTGGGAAAAGACCGTATTAAGCCTAGGCTTTGGTACGGAACCTACTAAGGAGTAAGAGATTTCCTGCGCTGAACTCTTGCATGACTATTTTGATTAGTCTTTGGTTCAGATTGACGAGATCTTAAGCGTTGAAGTGCACTACCTATTCCAACACGTGTATGGCCATCTTCGGCCTTCGTATGAAGCGCCTTTAAGTTTAGATGAGGCGTTTTACGTGAAACTAACTGTTTTTCTAAAACATTTTCTCTGAGGACTGGAGGGAGCAGTAACTTATTAGTTTTCTGAATTTGATCAGTAGTCATATTCGAATGGATTAAACTGAAACTAGAATAGCATCTTTACTCAGAGTTGCTGCGCATATTTTGAGTATTTTCTTCGTTTTCTCTTAAAAACGTGCAAAACCGAACAATCACACAATCTAATCAATCCAAAGCTATTTATGACCTACAAACATCCGCAGAAACTAGTTAAGTGATAATCGATCAGCTTTAAAACGTAACAATTTAATAATAGCTATATACCTATTAAGGTATATTGTTTAATTTAATGACCGATCTAATTACAATTTACGCATGCCTATGCGATAAAACACGTTTAAGAATATTAAACCTTCTTCTGAAAGGTCCACTCTGTGTATGCCATTTTCAATCCATTTTAGGGAAACCTCAGGTTGCGATTTCCAAACATCTCAAGTATTTAAAAAATCATGCTTTAGTAGAATCCAGCCGAAATGCTAATTGGGTTATCTATATGTTACCTAAAAAGCAGAGTGCACTTCTTGAAAAAAATCTTGCCTGCCTACAGGACTGCGTAAAAGAAGACGGTCAATTCAGCAAGGATGTACAGAAAATGAGTATTATTACCTCTCGCTCAACTTGCGGCCTTTCCCCTAAACAAGCCGTTACTAAAATAAAAAATAAATCAACGGCTTGCTGCTTATGAAAAAAATACTTATTTTATGCACAGGTAATTCATGCCGTAGCCATATGGCTCATGGTATCTTGAAAGCCTGCGTCGGTAACACAGTAGAAGTCTTAAGCGCTGGCTCGAAACCTGCGGGTTACGTGCATCCTAAAGCAATTCAGGTTATGAAAGAAATAGGGATAGATATTTCGGATCATACTTCAAAGAGTATGGAAATTTATCTTAACCAAGAGATTTTTAGTGTCATCACCGTTTGCGGTAACGCCGATCAAGTATGCCCGATGTTTCCCGGCCAGGTAAATCGACACCATTGGGGATTTAATGATCCAGCACATGCTACAGGAACTGAAGATGAAATCTTAAATGCTTTCAGGAAAACAAGAGATGAAATAAGGCTTGTATTTGAAGCCTATGGCGCGGGTTTAAAAGAAGGTAGTAAATTAAACTAAAATTAATATGATTCCTTTAATCGATTCATCCTGTGATTGCAGCACACAATCAGTACAAACACAGGGCTTAACAATCTCTGCTCTAAAACAAGCGCTTATGGCGGCTCCTGATTTTCCCATTACGGTAATATGGACAGATGGTGAACCTATCGAAGCACACTTCCACATCACAGAAATTGGCCGTGTTCAAAGAGACTTTGTAGATTGTGGCGGTACACAACGTACCGTTATAACGTGCCTACTCAAAACCTGGGTAGCCTCAGATATAGACCACCGGATAACCGCAGGCAAACTACTGAAAGCATTTGCTTACGCCGCCCCAATTTTGAAGGATGAAGACCTTCCATTAGAGTTAGAGTATCAGACCTGCAATGTAGTCCAAGTTACTGTTGCCTCAATTACTCAGGACACTAGCAGCTTTATTATTCGCTTAGCCTCAAAGCATACGGACTGTTTAGCCAAAGACGTTTGCCTTCCTCAGAGCAATGGTGCTTCCTGCTGTTAGAGATAATTACAGTTTTAACCGTCAGCTCGGTTGACCGAGCCTAAGTATTAGACTAGTAGTTAGGCATAATCTGATATTTTTATCAGATTATTTTACCCCCTACCCCCATGCTATCACGATACTGCCGGCTATCTGCACTATTTATTGCGTCTTTAATGCTAGCCAAAGCCGCTGAACCGTCCTGGCAAGAACTGCTCAAAAAAGACCTTCCTTTACTTGGCCACCGCAATTGGATTGTAGTCGCTGATTCCGCATATCCGCTTCAAACAGCTCCTGGTATTGAAACTGTGTTTATCGATGCTAATGAACTTGATGTTGTTAAAGGCGTTATTTCTGAACTTGCAAAATCAAGGCATGTCAGAGCAGCAATTTATACAGATACCGAACTTAATTACGTAGCTGAAAATAATTCCCCAGGAATTAGTGTCTTCCGCGCAAGCTTAAATAACCTCCTTGCTCATGAAAAAACACAGGCCTTACCACACGAGCAAATTATAAGTAAACTCGATGAAGCCGGTAAAACATTTAAAATTCTGCTCATCAAAACTAATCTAACAATGCCGTACACTTCGGTTTTCTTTCAATTAGAATGCGGGTACTGGAACGATCAAGCCGAGGCAGAACTAAGATCAGCAATAAATAAATCTAAGTGATCTAACATAAAGAGAACACCTTCTTACATGTCATCTTCGCAATCAAATGATACGTGTTGCACAGATAGTTGTGGATGTGTTCCCAAAATTAATCGCCGTGAATTTGCACGGCTTGCAAGCCTTGGGACCGTTGCTCTTAGCCTGAATACACCTGCTATCATGGCGGGTCCTTTTACTGAGAGTGATTTCGATTATCAGATTCCTGAAGATAAGAAACTCGATCCTCGTTGGGTAGATTCTTTATTTGTACGTGGAAAGCCTGAAATCTTACAAGGTAAAGCACTCCAGTATGTAGGTATGCCTATTGGTGGCATATGTGCAGGGCAACTTTACTTAGGAGGCGACGGGAAACTCTGGCATTGGGATATTTTTAATTATGTCAAAGGCACTGGTGATTCGAATTACTCAAAACCACCAAGCCCAGAGTCACCCCTAGAGCAGAAATTTTACCTCAAACTTGGTGATAAAGAAATCAGTTTAGATAACACAGGCTTTACAGACATTAGTTTCCGAGGCGAATACCCGATTGGTCTTATCACCTATAAAGACAGCCAGATTCCTGTTGTTGTTAACCTTGAGGCATATTCGCCTTATATTCCGCTTAATACCGAAGACTCAAGTCTTCCAGCAACTATATTAGAATATACAATTACTAATACGTCACAAATTCCACTATCATGCGAACTGATCGGCATGATAGAGAATGCTGTTCTCTTAAACAACCGCAATACTCCAGGTAAACGTAGAATCCAGTCTATTGTGAAATCAGATTATACTTCACTGTGTTGTACTGCTGAAGTCGATGACACCTTAGGAGCAGATATTAATTCCCATAAAAATTTACCTGACTATGGAACTATGGCTCTCACCCTACTGGGCAAAGCTGCAGACACAACTAGTTTAAATGTAAGTAAAGCAATCAGTGAAACCCTAAATGGTGAAATCGGCAGAAAGTTAGATCTTAATCCAGGACAGTCCGTAATTGTTCAATTCATTCTCACATGGCATTTCCCGAATATTATTTACAAGGGTAAATATCCTAAAGGAATAAACCGAGTGCACTCTGTGAGTGAAAATAAACAGTTTTATGCTGCTCAGTTTTTAGATGCATTTCACGTTGCAGATTATATCGCTAAAAACTTTTCGCGCTTAAGTGAAACGACCAAATTATGGAGAAATACTTGGTATGACTCAACTCTGCCTTACTGGTTTTTGGATAGGACCCAGGTCAACACATCAACTCTAGCCACCTCGACATGCTTAAGGTTTAGCTCGGGACGCTTCTGGGCTTGGGAAGGCGTAGGGTGCTGCGAGGGAACTTGTACGCACGTTTGGCATTACGCTCAGGCGATGGCTCGGCAATTTCCGGAATTAGAACGCATCTTAAGAGAGCGCATTGATTTTGGCTTAGCCTTGCAAAGTGATGGAGCAATTCACTTCAGAGCTGAGAATAATAAAATTCCTGCAATCGACGGCCAGGCAGGTTCTATCCTTCGAGCATTAAGAGAACACCAGATGAGTAAAGACGATGCATTCCTTAAACGCATTTGGCCTCAGATCAAACAAGCAACTAATTGGCTCATTTCTAAAGATGCAAATGAAGATGGCATTATTGAAAGCAACCAACATAATACACTTGATAGCGATTGGTATGGTGCTGTCGCTTGGTTAAGCAGTCTTTATATTAGCGCTCTATCTGCAACAGCACAACTTGCAGATGAGATGCAGGATAAAGCATATGCTCTTAAGTGCCGTAAGATTCTAAAACGCGGTCAAAATAAATTAGTTACCGAGTTATTCAATAAAGAGTATTTTATAAATAAAGTAGATTCCAAGCATCTCAATGCAATCAATTCTGGCACAGGCTGTGAAATTGACCAAGTCATGGGACAAAGCTGGGCCTTTCAAGTTGGAATGCCTCGTATCTTACCTGAAATCGAAACACGCAAAGCCCTACAATCACTTTGGAAATATAATTTTTCTCCAGATGTAGGCCCTTACAGAGCTCATAATAAAACAGGCAGATGGTATGCAATGGCTGGAGAAGCAGGACTTCTGATGTGTACTTTCCCACGTAAAGACTGGAACTTCAAAAACGCATCAGGAGTTGGTAATAAGCAAAGCGGATTTGCAGGCTATTTCAATGAGTGCATGAACGGTTTTGAATACCAAGTCGCGGGTCACATGCTTTGGGAAAATATGGTTTTAGAAGGAATGGCTATTACCCGTGCAGTACATGACCGTTATAATGCCACGAAGCGTAATCCGTGGAACGAAGTTGAATGTGGAGATCACTATGCCAGATCTATGGCAAGCTACGGGGTATTCCTAGCCGCCTGTGGCTTCGAGTACCATGGACCCTTAGGCCATATCGGTTTTGCACCTCGACTCACTCCTGCAGCCTTTAAATGCCCCTTTACTGCTGCTGAGGGCTGGGGAAATTATTCTCAAACAATTACTCCAGCAGCGTTTAATGCGGTAGTATCACTTAAGTGGGGATCTCTTAGCCTTAATTCACTGAGTATTGTTTCCGGAATTAATCACCGCACTGTATCGGTCAAACAAGGCTCATCATTAATTCCAGCCTCATTTACTACAGAAGAAGGCAAAACTAAAATTACCCTAAGTTCCAAAGTAGTGCTAACTTCACATGATGAGCTTAGCGTGCGTCTGACTTAAAAAAAGATAAACTTCTCTTTGCTACTCAACTAACAGTTACAGGAGTCAAAACTTCAGCAAGTGTGATAGAATCTAAGTAGCTTCGCAGGTATTTAATAACATCAAGAGCGGTATAACTATCCATTCCCTCACGTATTAAACGACTCAAATCAGTAAACTCGTTACCCGCAGTGACAAGTGCTGCCTCAACTCCCGAGCCTCTACATTGACCATAACCCACCGTTGCTGCCAATCCGTTACAAAGACATTTACGCCCCACAGTATCAGCCTCCCTACCCCCTTTGCGAAAATACTCTTCAATAGGTTCACCTGAGCAGCGGTAACCAATATTACCGTCAGATTTTTTAAAGAGTTCTCTTAGATAGCCTAAATCACATACGCGCTCCCGCTTTAGATATACAAGAGCCTCACCTATTGTATTTGATATATTTACTATCTTAAACGGAAAGCCTGTTGGTGATGCAACGGGATCTGTAAAGACAGAAGCCACCTGACTCCGGCTTGCACGTATAGCCTCAACTTTTAAATGCGTTTCAATTCCTGATTCATCACAAAAAGCAAATGCAGTTCCAACCTGAATACCGGTAGCACCAAGCTTGAGAGCATCTTTAAGTTTTTCTGGACGACCATAAGAACCAGCAAGCCAAAAAGGGATTCCTAGTTCTTTAATTTTTACAAGATCAGGAATATCTCTTTCTCCGTAAATTGGCTGTCCAGTAGCATCACACTGCATTGCCCCACGTGGAGGTGCATTATGACCGCCTGCTTTATCACCTTCGACAACAAACCCATCAACTTTGCCGTTTGATTTCTTAGCAAGCGTTAGAGCGAGTGTTGCTGAGGACACAATTGCAATAAAGTATGGTCTAGCTAAAGATTTAAGCCTATCGCCAAACATCTTAGGATCGAACCTTAAGACAAAGTGATCTCCCTGCTCTGCTCCAGATACTTCAATTTTCATTTCAGCAGGATGACCTTCAGAAAAAAGATCTAAGATGCCAGGTATAGACCGAGGTATTCCAGCCCCCATGAGTACATAGTCGACCCCTGCAAGCATGGCCCCATAAATAGAGGCCAAGGTCGGGAGTTGTATTTTCTCAAGAAGATTAATTCCTACGACTCCAGCATGGCCTTCTTTCGCAAGAAATACCTCTACAAAATTTGCTACAACAGTTAATTCAACAAGGGTTGCACCTGGATTAAGACTTGGCATAGGAACAGTCGCAAATGCAGCAGTCTTATCTTTTCCACCTTCTATAAAGTATTTATGCTCAATACGCGCCGCAACATCAGGATAAGGGAAATGCTTTAGCGCACGACGCATAGCACCATCAAGATCTCCCAATTGAAGTCTCCTTGAAAATACGGTCGCTAGTGCCGTACCTGAAACGACACCCAATTCTCCCTCTTTAGAAACCGCTCGAGCTAAGCTCCAGCTTGAGACTGCGATACCCATACCCCCTTGAATAATAATAGGATGCTTCATGAAGAACGAAGCCACAAATTTGATCTTCAGAGCCGTTAGGAGGAAGCTCTAATCTGATTTCAATGACGGTATTAACAAATCAATCAGACCTGAAATATATGCGCAGTTGCGATGAAAGAACTTAAGAATTAAAACCCTATATCAATTATCAGTAATCGTAACCGTGTTAAAATCTAAGACGCGCTTTAAATTGCCATAAGTAATCGTTAATACATGTGAATTCTTCTCAGCATTTAAATATGGACCTTCAAATAATTTCCAACGTGAATAGTCTACCGGCTTTGCATTCAAGTAGGGCGGCTTACCAAAGACGCATTTAATCTGGTTTCCACGCAGTGTTGTCATTTCAACTGTAGGTACAGGCTCGAGAGTAACACGCAGTGGCAATTCACGTATGCGCTGTTTAAATGCATCGAAATCTTTGAACTCTTTTGCAGAGCCTACTTGAATTATCGTTCCATTTTTTAAATGAGGACTATAAAGACGCTTATCACCTAAATTTATTGGCAATCCAGGCAACCACGATTTCTCGAGCGAGATTGGCTCTAAGGTATACCCAGCAAGTGGTTTGTAAGCGAGATAAGCATTACCTCCTTGAGCAAAGATCCAGCCTGATGAATCTACAACAAAATCACTTAGATCTTTCGAGAAGAAACCATTGATATGCGGAAAGCGTGTACCCTCAGGGATATTATAAAGAGCAATAATAGTATCTAAATTTTGATATACCTGCTCAAATCGTGATCCACCAAGTAACTTACCAGGAAAATCATACGAAGGTTTTCCTTCTAGCATAACTCTCTGAGGCATTTCATCAGGAAGCACCGTAAAACAAGTCTCAAGATCATCCGTTGATGAAATAGGATTCATAGAGAACATCGTATTATGTATACCCTTTGGATTCGGCACTGCCCACGTCACATCCCAGCCATGCGTTTGTATCGGATCAACTAAGCCTCCTTGATACGAACCAACGGCATAGTCTAAGCGAGTATAATTAGTCTTATAGACAGGAGCAGTGAGCACATCGCTATTACGCCAGCGCCTTCTTGTGCGTTTTAAATCTTCCTGCAAGAAGTCGCCTTTACGATCAACTGCTATCTTATAGATCACTTCAGGTACATCATAGTTTATAGCCATACAGGCATACATACCTAACCAGCCTCCATAACCTTTCGTGGGAGGTGCATTACCAAACATAAGCCATGAAAAATTAGAAGCCATGGCAAGGGACGGCTCTATAACTACCATGTCATCGGACCTTGCAGCAGGACCATGAATAATTCCGAGTAGAGTATTTTGGGCTAAATCTGCATAAAGCCAATCTAGCATCATCTGGCCACGTTTCTTTATTAAAGGATCCTTGGCCCATGACGCTAGCATGGCCATGGGTATAGCATATTCTGCAATATAATTAGGTACATTGAATTCACCTTGTCCAATCGATGTTGTTAGATCCATCCAGCTTAGAAGATATTCTCGTGATTCAGCTAAATTCTCCTGCGAACTTTTACCATTATACCAACTTTCTGCAGGATCATTAGGATACAGCTCGCTCATTAAATATAAAGAGGCGTGATACATTGCCCAGTGATTCTCAGTATCACCCCTGAGTTGGATATTCGTATGCCATGCATTTCGAATTGATTGCTTTGCTTCAGCTGAAAGTAAATCTCTTCCTAGAAAAGCAATCTCAACGACAGGAAACATCCAAAATGGCCCAGTTCCTTTTTGACCTGGATCTTGTTTACTCATTAGATCAATGAGTTGTTTTGAACAGTACTGCGCATCCTGCCCTAAAGCCAATCTTGCTGCAATACTCGCAAGGTCAGGATTTCCTAGTTTATCTGCACTCGTACGATGAGCTGACCAAACAAGTACTTCATTAATGCGTTCTTCGTACGCTTTACGTCTTACACCTGCACTAGGCTCTACTCGCTGAGAGAATACTGGAGCTAAATACGAGGGCTGTGCCTGAACCACTCCGTAGCAAATAAGACCAGTTAACACAGTAAGTAATAATTTTAATTTCATAGCTCGATTACTTTACTTTTTAGTTACAGGTAAAAAAACGAAGTGATAGACTGTAGAATGATTGAGGCCATCTTTGCGCCACGTTCTGCCAAAATCATTTGAACTGTAAATATATTCACGATTTACAGCTGCATATAAGACCTGCGTATCAGGATCGATAGCTACTCTGAAAATTGGGTGCGTTTTAGGTAGACCTGAATTTCTGAAATTCCATGTATTACCTGCATCTTCACTCGTTAAAACACCATCAAGTAAACTGGCAATAGCATAGTGACTAGGATTTATACTATCAAAGGCTACATTGTATAATGCATTTTTTGCCGGGACATGTAGATTATGCCATGTAAGGCCTCCGTCGTTAGATTTAAGGGCACCATCTTTTTTAGTTGTCGCAATCCACTCCTTTGAATTTAGAGGTGACTGCTGTATGTCTGTAACAGTGGCATGGGACTCAAATACACATATCCAGTTGGTTCCAGAATCCACACTTAAATAAATGCCTTTTTCTATCCCTACAAGAACACGCCCAGTTTGCGTTCTATCAGATTTAATCGCCTGAGCATATTTACCACGTAGGGGAAGCCCTGCTTCTCTTCTCGTCCATGATTTACCTTTATCCTCAGAGATGGCGACTCCATCAGGTAGAGCTAAATATATGCGATCAAAATTACCGGAATCCATATCTATGGATTTAGCCTCAGTCATTCTCCAATCTGCACCCATACGCCAAGAATGGCATCTGTCATAAGTCGTTAAAGGACCATTTATCGAAGCAACGTACATGTAGGCATGATTACGAGGATCAAAAACCAAATCGGAAATTCCAGGCGTATCACGGACGATAGTGCTGTAGTTGTTTAGACTATCCCTTCTAAATATACCATTCACAGTAACCCACTTGCCATTTCCAAGATCCATATCTGCGCAGACATAAAGCTCATGCTTAAGTGTTTCGTATGCAAAACCTTCACTTTGTATAACAAACAAAGCAGCGAGTAAGAGGTATTTTTTAATCATCGGGATCTTAAAGGGCTAACCTATCATCTATAAGATTTTAATAGAGTAACCAGGTACATCTATGACGTAACAGTCACGTTCAGGTTACCTGTAGGTATTTGATTCTCATGACTTCTTAGCCTTAATCTGTTCAAATCGCTAAATCACTCATCTCGAAATTGCTTTCGTCTGAGCAGCTGCCTGATAGAGTAGCTCAATGAAGGTACGCAGCAGCATCCGTGCATTTACTTATACTGTTCTAGATATTCCTCTTCACGCACCTTTTGGCATTTCAGGTGGAGCACAGGCTATAGCTAATAATGTGTTAGTTGCCATCACACTTGATAGTGGAATAATAGGCTACGGTGAAGCAGCCCCACTTCCCCCTTATAATGGAGAAACTCAAGCCGATGTGTTGGCTATTTATAAAAACGCATCTGATTGGCTCATGGGTAAAGAGTGTACTGATTGGCGAGCTTTAGCTTCTGAATTTAGGATGCGTGGCGGCTTAAACTGTGGATCAGCACAGTGTGGATTTGAAATGGCAATCTTAGATGCCCTCACTCAGTTAGAGCAAATTCCCCTCTGGAAATATTTCGGCGGCGTTTCTACTACACTAGAAACTGATATGACAGTTACGACAGGTTCACCTTTGGAAGCTGCTGATGCAGCCAAGGCAATTCTTGCGCGTGGAATTAGTCAGATAAAAGTTAAGGTCGGCGGTCCTAAGGGCACAGCATACGACTTAGAACGACTTGCAGCAATCCACCAAGTTGCTCCCACTTCACCTCTTATTTTAGATGGCAATGCAGGAGTAAGCCGTCTAGCTGCTCGTGAATTAGTCGAAGGCTTACGTAGACTTAAGATAGCACCAGCCCTACTTGAACAGTGGCTTCCAAAAGATGATCTCGAGGGTATGCGTGACTTAGCAATTCAAAGTGGTTGGCTTGTTGCTGCAGACGAAAGTGTCTGTTCAAAACAAGATGCAGAAAAAGTAGCCATTCTTAAAGCTGCACAAGTCATTAATATTAAACTGATGAAGGCTGGTATTGCAGCAGCGTTAGATATCGCTGAAGTCGCCCGTAAAAATGGTATAGGATTAATGATAGGAGGTAACGTCGAATCCATCCTAGCAATGACTGTATCTGCATGTTTTGCAGCAGGCCAAGGTGGCTTTACTTTTGCTGATTTAGATACCCCGCTTTTCATGGCAACAAATCCTTTCACTGGGGGCTTTACACTTACTGGTGGCACTATTTCCGTAGCCCATATCAAACAGGGACACGGCGTTATTCCTCGCTAAACTGATTTTCATTTAAATAAGCCGCAACAGGCATGGCTAGACACAGAGCTTTGAAAGCGTTAGTGCTTTAACCAATGAAGCTGTTTATTTTAGTGGCAGGACTTTTTACGCTAGGTGTAAGCGCTGAGGCACAAACTTACGATTTAGTCATCCGCCATGGGCAAATAATAGACGGTACAGGTAAACCAGCCTACTTAGCGGATATTGCTATTAGCCACGGACGCATAGCTAAAATTGGCACCATTACAGGTAGTGCAGAAACTGAAATTGATGCAACTGGCCAAATTGTATCACCCGGCTTCATTGATGTGCATACGCACGCAGACGATATCATAGAAAATCCTAATGCAGAAAATTTCCTGCGAATGGGAGTTACCTCAATTGTTGTAGGTAATTGCGGAGGTTCAGCTTTAGATATAGGAAAACTATTTAAAGATATCGAAACTAAACACGTCACAGTAAATGTAGCTACACTCATCGGTCATAATACAATAAGAGAAGCAGCTATGGGTGGGAGTTTTAATCGAGCGCCCACAACTTCAGAAATGACAAAGATGAAGGCCTATGTAGATCAAGCCATGCGTGACGGTGCAATTGGGTTATCCACAGGTTTAATTTATCAACCTGGCGTATTTTCCACCACGGATGAAATTGTAGCCTTAGCTAAATCAGTCACCCCTTACGACGGCATGTATGTAAGTCACATGCGCTATGAAAATGAGCATATTTACGATGCTTTAAATGAAGTATTTCTAGTAGCTCGCGAAGCTCATTTGCGTGCTGAAGTTTCTCATATAAAACTCTCTGGAGAGAAAGCTTGGGGCCAGGCAAATCAAGTACTCGCATATATTCAGGCAGCTCGCACTAGCGGGCTTACCATTACACAAGACCAGTACTCTTATACAGCATCAAGCACTACAATGAGTCAGCTCATTCCAGATGATGCCTTAGCAGGAGGTCCAGATCAGTTTAAAGTACTCCTTAATACACCGCTTAGAAAAGCGGATCTAGTTAAGCGTATGAGGGAACACCTCTTTAACCGGGGTAGAACCGATTACGGCTATGCAGTTATAGCCTCTTATAAGCACAATCCAGTACTGGACGGCCTTAGTATTCCAAAAGCTGCTAAAAAATTAACTGGTTCTGATTCACTCGAGAATCAAATCGATATAATCTTGGATTTAGAAAAAAACGGAGGAGCTAAAGGTGTTTTTCATGGTATGAATGAAAACGATTTGAAGATCTTTATGCGTGATCCAAATACCATGATTGCAAGTGACAGCGGCATACGCGATTTCGGTAAGGATGTCCCTCATCCACGCGGATATGGTAACAATGCGCGAGTCCTAAGCCACTATGTACGCGACCTAAAACTCATCAGTTTAGAGGAGGCTATTCGAAAAATGACAAGCCTACCCGCCCACACGTTTCGTTTTATAAATAGAGGCGAATTAAAACCCGGCACTTGGGCAGATATAACTATATTTGATCCGGAAAAAATAAACACATTCTCCACCTATACAGATCCCCATCATTATGCATTAGGAGTTAAGGATCTACTAATAAACGGAGTACCGGTAATTCGATCAGGTAAACTCACTGAAGCAAAACCCGGTATGGCATGTAGAGCCGTAATAGCACCAGCATTAAATACCCGTGAACAACTACAAGCCCAACTTGAATCTTATATCACACAACCACGATTTGATGGTGCAATTTGGGGTGTTAAAGTAACTTCATTAGATACAGGTAAAACACTCTTTGAACATAACCCAGATGTAAGACAAAGCCCTGCTTCAAACGCCAAACTATATACCGCTGCACTCGCACTTTCCACGTTAAGGAGTAATTACACGATCACAACGCCGCTCCTATCTACCACTGCACCAGATAGTAATGGAGTAGTTAGTGGAGATTTGATTATTGCTGGAAGAGGTGACCCAAGCTGGAATTTTAGAGTAAGCGATTCTGATTTTTGGAGTATATTTACTCCTTTTATTACCGCCTTAAAACAAAAGAACATAACCCAAATTAAGGGTAATATTATTGCTGATGCAACTTGGCTTAAAGAACCACCACAAGGAGCAAGCTGGACAGTAGACGACATGGACAGTGACTTTGGTGCTGAGATCTCAGGTATTACCTTAGCAGATAATTTTGTTAATATACGTATCACTTCAGCACATACTGAAGGTAAACCCTGCAGCATTGAATTACAGCAGCCCTTTACAGGACTGACTATCGACAATAAAACAACAACAGGAGCTATAAACAGTATCCGAGATATACGTGTACAACGCTTAATGGGTGAAAATATACTACGCATTTCAGGAACGCTTCCACTTAATGGTAAACCGGAATTAACAGAAGCCACCGTCCCAAATCCGGCCCTTTGGTTTGCAAACTGTTTACGTGAAGCACTGATCAAATCAGGCATTAAAGTAGATGGCCTGTCCCAAGCTTTACGTTGGCCAGAAATGGCCGCTAAAGCCGAATATACATTAGGAAGCATACGCTCTCCCACTCTAGGTGAAATGGTAAAAAGTTTCCTAAAGCCGTCTCAGAATTTAGAAACTGATCTCATTTTTTCGCAAGTTGGGGAATTAAGCCGAACTCAGGAAACCCCTGTTTGGCTGCGTACGGATGAACTGGCGACACAGGCACTCGACACTTTCTTGAGCCATATTAACACACCACAAGGTGCAGTAGTTTTTGATGAAGGCTCTGGTCTTTCACGCAATGATCTAACAACAGCGTCTGCTACAGTGAATCTATTATCTGCCATGGCCCATCATCCAGAATATACAGCTTTCTACACTGCCTTGCCTATTGCCGGTATTGACGGATCCCTAGCTAGACGTATGCGAGGTACATTAGCCGCAGCAAATGTACATGCCAAAACAGGAGGCTTACGCTGGGCTAGTTCACTTTCTGGCTATGTCAGTACTGCAGCTCGCGAAAAACTTGTGTTTAGTTTTATGCTTAACCGCCACCTAGCCCCATCCTGGCACAAGAGTACAGACGATCTAGATCAATTGACTCTGATGCTCGCAGAATACTCAGGAAAACCGTAAGTAGGCTATTTCTGTGTTACGACCTAAGGCATAAACTACTCCAAAAGGTAGTTTATTTAGGTAATATAACTCAATTAGGCTTAGTAATTGCTCTTGGAATTAATTCAAATCGGTCTCATATGAGTAAACCTAGTTCTCAATACACAAACCGTGCGTTTTAAGTTTTAAATATAACACCTATGTATAAATATCGTAGCTTAACTACATCCCGACTCCTGCTAACAGTAGCAAGTCTGTTTCTTATCCTAATATCATCTGGCCTTCGTGCTCAGGATGTTACTTCTAAAGCTAGCTCATCAGATATCCAAAGCCAAAAACCTGATGATGTTGTTAAGTTAGAAAAATTCATCATCACAGGATCAAGCATCAAGCGCGCAAGCGACGAGGGTGCTTTGCCGATGGATATTTTTACTTCAGCAGAAATTGAATCCAAGGGTATCACAGGTATAGAGCAGCTTATTCAGCAACTCAATGTAAACGGTAACGCTATGGATAATATGGCAAGTAATGCCGACGTTGTAAGTTCGGGCACTTCCCGTGGCTACAACGGTGTTACTGCTGCTAACTTACGTTACCAAGGCTCAAACGCTACGCTCGTACTTTTGAATGGAAGACGCGTTGCACAAGGTGGTCTCAATGGTGGTGGTGTTGTTAACTTAAACACAATTCCATTCGAAGCGATCAAACGAGTTGAAGTTCTTAAAGACGGCGCATCCTCAACTTATGGAACAGAAGCAATCGGTGGTGTAATAAATTTCATCCTTCGTGATGATTTCCAGGGTTTGATCGTAAATTCAGGATTCGATGTAACCCAAGAAGGTGGCGGTAATATTTATCGCTATTCAGCTTTAGGTGGCTACGGCAATTTAAATAAAGATAAGTTTAATATCATGGCATCTCTTTCAGTTTCAAAGAGTATGCTTTTATTAGGCACTCAGCGCTCATGGATAAATACCCAACAACCTGAGCGAGGAATCTCGCCAGATACACGTGGCACCCCATTCGCTACACTTAATGGCATAACAAGTATCACAAACGTTCTAAGCGGTGCATCTAAAAGTTCATTTGTTGATCCCTCAACAGGTCTTTCTGTGTCTACTGTAAATACGCTAGTTCTTAAAGGCCCATCTGCACTTGCAGGTACAGGTATGTTTCCATACGACTGGCAATTATGGTCTAATGCTTCAGCACAATACGGAGCTACTACAGACACAGGTAAAGTTGCTGCAATACAACAGCCTATGAAGAATTCAAACTTAGTTACTAAAGGTAGTTACAAACTAGGTGAAAATATATTTTCAATCGAAGGCGTGTTTGGACGCTCTGTCTCTAATAAGTTTTTCTCAGCATCACAATTAACGAGTTCTGCTACAGCAACGACAACTAATCCAAGTGGTGGTGTTGTTGCTAATCCATTCTATAATATGGCTTATCCAAGTACTGGAGCGGATTATGCAGGAGTATTTAGCACCTTAGTGCAATATTTTCCACAACTCGCTGTTAATAATGGTGCACCAATGCCATTTCGCTGGCGCTTCTACCCAGCTGGAGAACGTCAATACGCTACTCACACTGATTCTCAACGTATACTTCTTTCTGCTGAAGGTCCTATACCTTTCTTGAAAGGTTGGGATTATCGTACAGGTATTTCACGCTCTGAAAGTACCAGCTATTCTTCATTAACAAGTGGCTATTACTACTCACAGGGAATCGCTAACTTAATCAATACTGGCGTACTTTCACCATTCAATCTGACTCAAACTCCTGCTGCTATGACTGCTTTAAATGCAGCTTCGGCTTCAGGTGTAAGACTTTATAGCGGAACATACCGTACAGATGAAGTTGATTATACTGCTTCTGGTCCAATTGTAAAACTACCTGCTGGACAGTTAATGTCAGCTGTAGGTTTCGATTACCGCCAAGATCGCTATTCAATGAAAGGTGATACAGACCCTAATCTAATGACTTCGGCAGGTCTAATCGCGAATGCTCCTTTCGATAACATTAATGCTTCAAACGGAGCATTAGTGCGTACAGTCCGTGCAGAATTTGGGGAACTTAATGTTCCTATAATTCACGGTGTAGATTTTAATCCATCTGTACGTTCTGACCAGTACAGTGGATTTGGTCGTACAACTAATCCTAAATACACCCTACGTATTGCTCCTGTAGATTGGTTCTTAGTACGTGGCTCATATAGCACTGGCTTCAGAGTACCGACCTTTGCTCAGGAATATTACCCAAGTACTGTAAGCCCTGGAACAGCTTCGATCGTTGATCCAGCAACAGGAACAACACTTACCTCATACAATATATGGACAGGTGGTAAAACGACTCTCGAGCCTGAAACAGCGCTAATGCGTTCATACGGCTTTGTTATTCAACCTAACAAGCATTTAACATTTAGTGTCGATTGGTGGGGAATTGATAGACAGAACACGATTGAAAGCATGGGTGTAACCACAATTCTTGCTAACTATAAACTTTTCCCACAACGCCTTGTACGTGATGCAGGTGGAAATCTTACGGCAATTGACAATACTTACCTCAATGCAGGCGAAAGTGTCACAAAGGGCTTAGAATACGGCGTACGTGCTGATACAAACCTGCGTGGTGGTAAATTATTCCTTAACTTTGACCTCTCCGATCTTCTTCAGAAAAAGTCTCGTCTAGTAGCTAGCGCTCCTTTTGGTGGATCTGAAGTCGGTAGATTCGTACACGGCACCTACGGTGAATTAGGAATTAAGTATAAAGCGACGACTAATGTTACCTATACACGTGGTAAATGGTCAGCTTCACTCACTGATATTTATCGCTCGGGTTACATGGATAATCGTGAAGGTAATATATTTACTGGTACCTTCTATCCAACAAATTGGACACCTAAAGTCGGTTCATATAATCTTTATAATTTAATGGTAAGCTATAAGGACTTTTACATTAAGGATCTTACGCTACACGCAGGTGTTAAGAATCTCTTCAATACACACCCTCCTTTCTCAGCTTACTATGACACCAACAGTGGTGCAGGTAGCGATTGGGATCCTCGTGTAGGTGACCCACGCGATCGTTCATTCGTACTGTCGGGTGAGTATAAGTGGTTCTAAAAAACTAAACTAAGTCTAAATTTTAAAGGGCGATCCATATGGTTCGCCCTTTTTTATGCCACATATAAATGCTTAGCTTTTAATGCGTCTTCTTCCAGGTATCATAGCGGTCCAACATCTCTGTACACCTACCTGTGTACCAGCTATAACCATGCTGACGCTCAAGAGAAAGATCTTCAACATGGTCATGTATAGTTTTATCACGGTCTGCAAAAATAGGACGATCAGTTCCAATCTCATAGTAGCGTGCCCAGATAGGAGCCGCGCCTGATTTCGAAATAAAATGAGTACCAGAAACTTGCGACATTGCTTTAGGTAAATTTACTCCTACTGCTCCAACGTTAGGTCTTCGTTGCCACTCGTGATTATAAATCGCTGTTTTTTTAAACCAACTTACTGCCTGATTAATAGATACTAAAACAGAAGAACTTGGATTGGATAACCCCATAAGTGATATAACCACATTAGCACTCTCATCACTGCACTGCGAAGCCGGTTCGAAATTGCGAGCAGTTGTTGGCTTTAAGGTTAATGCATCGTGCTGCTGACACCATACAGTAAGACACCCATCTACTTTAATCTGACACTCTAGAATACAAGTGATGGCTTTGGCTACGCGTGTGGCAGCTACAGCTCTTAGCTCAGATGGTGTAAAAGCATAAGGATAAGTCCCCATTGAAATCCCTTCTAAAACCTCAGCTGCCTTATTTACCGAATTATCATTAAAAGTAACAGCATCATGATAGCCCCCCTGTAATGGCCAAACCTGGGGCCATCCACCATTGGGATATTGCGACTTTAATAGGTAGTTAATACCACGGTAAAAAGCAGCTTTATAGTTTATATTCTGTTCGGGATTTGTTGCGGATATAACTAGAGCAAGAAAATGTAACTGAGTTGTAGTTGCATCGTTATCAAGTGTACCGAAGTAGTTCCAATAAGGATCTTTGGGAGCATCAAAATCATCCTTCGATAAATAATGAGAAATATTATTTCCTATAAAACTTTCCCCCACTTTACGGATATGGTCATGCATAGGTAAATTCTTACCCCACCCTCCATTAGGCATTTGGTATGAAACAATAGCCTCAGCTGTCTGTAAGGCATAGGCCGTACGGTACCAGTTAATTTCACGGTCTAAAGGCATACCTGCGTGACCACTCCCAGTCTTAGGCATAATGGGGCTATTTAAGCCAGTCACATGCAGCTCAGAGGCTACAAAGGCATGATCTTTTACTCTTTGTTCATCTGAAGCTGAAAGGTAACTAATCCAAGCAGCTTGTTTATTTTCAGGTAATTGAGCTACACGTTGAAGAGTAACCGATTCAGAAGAAGAAATAACACCTATGACCGCAGCCTGTGCGGTACATAAAAAAGCAAAGCCTAGAGTAGCAAAGGATAAAGGCGTGGAGTAATTCATGCAGTAACGTGTAAGACGCAGCAATTAGACAAACGTTTCCAATGTTGAAACAGTCACCTCAGTGGCACCACCAACTTAATTTAGTCGAACTTTTAGTTACTGTTACTGTTGCTGTAGTAATAGTAAGATAACCCCCATAGCACATGAGCTACTTGACGAGGATAAAAGGGTGAAGACTTACCGTTACGCCGAGGGGTAAGAGATAAATCAGGTATTGGCCCATAGGCTTTATTCAAATACTCAACTACCCGCTTAGCCTCTTCATGAGAACCGTAGGTAGCTTCAAATGCTATCATAGCACCTATACCCCAAAGAGCTGACGCCTTAGGATTAATTTTTACATCTTGGGGATAGCCATATAAAATATCGTTTTTCCAATTATTTCGCAGTGACTGCAAACTGTGCTGAATATTCCACGGAAAAACAACATGGCCAATACAGCTACGATATAATTCAACACCCCATAGAATATAGACTTGATGCACTAAATCATTTTCTACTTCGCGGTTATTAAATTTGTTAGGTATTGGTTCGTAAGCCCAATATGGACAACCATCACGCAGTCTAACTGTTGAAAGAATTGCCTTAGCGAGTAAATCTGCATGACTTTCAATGAATTGATAATCAGCTGCTGATAAAAACTCAGGATATGCCTTAAGATAACGGGCCATACTTCCTAGATACATAGCAGGTGCATTGATTGAGAAAATATTATCACACGCAGATGGACTATACCAAAAGTAACCTCCCCCATAGCCTGTCGACCATAAATTACTGCACCAGTGTAGCATTACCCGTTTAATTAAATCTTTAATCTGTGTTTGCTCCGTCGCACTAAAAAGTCCTTTTACTTCGAGTGCATCTAAAAATCCGTTTAATACAATTGCTGTAGTAATTGTATAGACGTGATTAGGGCCATTAATTGATCCATCTGAAAACGCGTCCCAAGGCAGGGGTAAACCCCATCCAGGAATACCATCATGATCTAGGTCTTGATTATCAAGAAGCCATGTCGATGCATCTCTTATACGATTTTTAGATTCTAAATTTGGATTAGTTTTATAACGAATCGCCTCAGACGATAGAACCAAAGCAAAAGTCATCGGTTGGTCGGTCAGTCCAGGTTTTTGTGCAGCATCTAAACCGAGCCCTTGATGTTCTAGTGGAAACTTAGCTAATAAGGGTGTGTACTGGTTATCAACATTTGCTTTTTGTATATTTACCTGACCTGCGAGATCTTTTGTAAAAAAGCATAAAATAATTAGTAAAAATAAATTAATATTGGGGCGGATAATATTCATAAATTAAATCATTAAACTACTTATTCGTGATTACTGTTCATTAGATCGATAATTATACCCACGGGTACACTTCCATAGCTAAGAAACTCTTCATTAAAATTTAAAGGAGTATAACGCTCACCTTGTTGTTTTTTCCACTTCGTTCTAAAGTCATAAATTTGCGAGAATCCCGAAAAGTAACAGGTTAATTGAACACTGCTTAATTCAGCGCGTCTCCATTTAATGGCAGCCTCTTCTTCAGATTGGAAGCCTTCTCGAACAATGAGTGCCTTAACCTCAGTTTCAGTCATATTACCTACATGAACACCATGATCTACAATGGTGTTGAGTACCGAGCGTAAGTACCACTTCCAGTACATAAGCAACAGCTCGGGAGTATCGTTACCCCATCCACTCTCAAGCATCATGCGCTCACCAAATACAGCCCACCCCTCAATCATAGTTGTATTACTAAATACTGAACGAATACGGCTGGGTGACTTATTGGCATGCTGCAATTGCACCAAATGCCCAGGGATTGCTTCATGTATTGTAAAAATTTGCGTCGTCCATGTGTTATATTCACGCAGTAGACTCTCAACTTTATTAGTAGGATAAGTATCTGGAGGTATGATATTGAAATACCCGGCAGTTGTAGCGTCATAAGGACCGGGAGACTCTGCATTTCCAAAGGAAATACCACGTTCATACACTGGCATTTCTCTTACACCTAGCGGTAGATTTGGATCTAAATTTACAAGATGAGTGCTCGATACATAGCGTGTGAGGTCAGCCATCAAAACTCTCAAATTCTGAACGTAGTCTCTAGGAGCACTGTGTTGACGAGAAACGACATCAATAATTTGAGCTATCTTCACCAACTTATCCTGAGGTTTATCCTTATCAGTTAAATATTTACTCCATAACGTATCGGCTAAGGCATCCATCTTACCGAGTACAATTTCTTTTTCACTCAAGGCATGTGCATATAATGCCTCAGCGCCGAGACTATCTGGGTTTTCGAAGCTAAACTTTTCGTTATATAGCTTAGCTCCAAGCCTAAAGGATCTTCCACCTGTATCTCCTAACGATTGATCGAGATTTTTAAGCCACGTAATATAGCCTAAAACAGCAACTCGCGCCTGATTGAGTGCAGCTATGTATTCATTTTGCTCGAGTGCAGATAATCCAGAGTGCTTAAACTTATTCTCTAAATCTTGCCCTAACATCTTTAAGGCACCTTGATTTTGATCAATCGCTAATTGCGTATGAACACGACTTGGATTCTTTACACACTGCTCAGCAGCACTGTAATAAGCAGGTGTAGCCTTCAAGCGCTTCCCAATAATACGAAGCCTTTGATCTAACGTTGTATAATTGCTTTCAAGTAAACGAGAGATAGGACCAGCTACGTTATAATGGGATGGATTCCACTCCCACTCTTTTAATACATTTAATTCCCACAAGCTCTTTCTTAAATCTAAATCAATTACTGCCCATTCACTTTTATTACTAGAATTAAGTTTATTTGCATCATATGCGTTTAACTTAAGTTCCCAATCAGTTAAGAATTTATTTAAATTTGCGCGCGTTTGATTACTAGGAATTTGGCATAAATCAGCGTTTTTATAGTACCCTTCATAAATTGCATGATCCGGATTAACAACCCAGTACGCTTCTAAAAAATGCTCACCAAATTCATGCTCAAATGCAGCATCTGTATTAATACTTGGCTGCGTTTCAGCCGTAACGACCTGAGTAAACCCTAATGCTACGAACAATGCAGCTAGGTAGGAGTATCTAAAATGTGTTATCATTTGCTTTATTATTAAACTGCGCTACAGTTGGTGTAACTTATTAATCAATTTTATATGTCCAATTCAACTAATACTCAAGATACACCTAAGAAATGCGGCTGCGGTAAGACAAAAAACCCACAGGGCAACTGCGATGGTTCACACGCCAATGTAGCACCAGCTCCTAAGAAATGTGGCTGTGGTAAGACAAAAAACCCACAGGGCAACTGCGATGGTTCACACGCCAACAAGTAATCCTAAATACAATTCACAAAAAAACCCGCTTCTATAGCGGGTTTTTTATTATCCATACCAAGAGACCTACGGCGTGTACCACGAAGATACGTCTGTACCTGCTGGTGCTGTGTCTTTGATGCGGGTCGCCATTAATCTAATTAATCCATCATTATCCATAGGTTGCCATCCGTGGTGGGAACCTTCAGGTCCGTAGTGAAATATAGCCTCATTATGAGGATTTTTAGTATTAGCTAAATATTGCTCTAATAAATGAACTGCTAGATTTGAATAAAAACTATCTTCGTAGGCAGCGCAGACGAAAAACTTTCCATTTAGCTTATCACCTATATCTGACCAGTGACGGGCTAGATAGTCTCTTAGGTCAAATCCATCTTTTCTCATTTGTTCTGCAACAGCGTGGTCGACTTTACCTGTTTTAAAGTCCCAAACATTCATAGGATACCCATTCGCGTCTGATGGTGTATGCTTCCACCACTCAAAACGGCTATCTTGCATGCCAATAACTAGTGCATGTTGACTGCCCTTTCGATTTATTGATCCACCACCAACAAATCCCTTTTCAGTTCGTTCTATAAAGGCATCATCATCTTTATAGATATTAACACCTCCGTAATAGAGACGAAAGTCTACTGGATCAGGAGAAAAAGCCCAGGCACCATTAAAGAAATCGGGATGATATATCTGTAAGGCTAAAGATTCCCACCCCCCTGTGGAACTTCCTGTTAAAGTACGAGCATAAGGTTCTGAAATAATTCTAAACTTTTTTTCGATAGCAGGAATTAATTCCTGCATGATAGCATCACCATAAGGACCACAGTTTGGTGAATTTACAGCATAGGAATCATCAAAATAGGGTGTAGGATGCTGAAACGTGACTAGAATAACACGCGGATAATTATCTGAGATCCAGTGATCTGAAAATGCTTTCTTGCCACGACGATCTTCCTTAAGACTAGGCGCCTGATCAGTGGATCCAGGCGGCTTAAAACCAAAGGGCGCCCCTATACTAAAATGATTTTGCACATAAACAACGGGATAATGCACTTCAGGGTGATCGCTATACCCTTTAGGTAGCAGTACAGTAGCTCCTAGGTACATAGGATGTCCCCAGAAATGACTGAGCATGGGACTTTCAAACTTTATACGCTGAACCCAAGCCGTGTCTTCCGGAATAACTATGTGAGGAATAGTTTCAGTTAGAGCCAAGCTTATTTTCTTATGTGAATTTTTCTCAATATGAACATGCTGAGTTAAGCTATATAAATTACCAGGTGACACAGAATACTTCTGCCCCTCCCACTGATCCATATGTGCCCAGATTATGTGACCATCTGCTCGTTTAAATTCTGTGAAACGATTAAATAATGCCTGAACATAATAATCTCCATCAGCGAGCTCACTTAATGTCTTCTCAGGATCACCCGCTGCATCATTCTGCATAGTAACAGCTTTCCCAGGAGCTAGACTTAAGACGTCTTGAGCAAACATACTGCCCGAAGCATCAATACGGGGTTCAATTTTTATGGTTTTACTGACATAAAGAAATAAACGCCCCCTAAGCTCACTCTTCTGCGCTGTCGGTAAAAGAACCTCAAATGGACTTTCTGGCTCTTCTCTAGTAGCAGTCTGAGAATAACTCTGGCTAGACGTTAATGCAATGAGGAGAAGTAAAATAAACCGGTTCATAATCTTCATAGTCTAAAAAAGGGGCCAAGGGTAAAGAGTTCTAAGCTTATTATGACGTTGTAACTCGTTAGATAATTACACGTTTTATTATAAATACCACACCGTAACTTAACCTGTAGTCCTTAATTTTAGGACCTAGCAAGATTGGCACTAACTAGAAACTGTATTTAGTTAAAACAGCTGCCGTCCTTCAGCTTTATCGGGCCTAGTTAAACCTAACAAAGCATCTAAGGTCGGGACAATATCCTCAACAGCAACAGGCTCTGAGTGAACGCCTGCCTTAATCCCCGCGCCGTACCAGAGCATAGGCACATGCACATCATATTCCCAAGGCGTACCATGATTTGTTCCAAAAGGAGTTTTATCGATGACGTAAGGCTTAATGACGAACACAACATCACTGCTCCTACCCATGTAGAAACTGCGTTGCGATTTAGCTAAAATAGAGTTGCCTACTGGATTCTGAGATAATTCAGCGCTGGTATATGCAGTATAGATTTGCGGCACAGTGAGAAGGGCTTGTTTGACCACCTCTTCAGCAGCTGCCTGAGCTACTCCTTTAGCCTTCAAAGCCGAAGGATGAAGTGTATAGCCAAAATTATCCCGCTTGCACCAAAAGTCATTTATTGGAGGCTCTCCGAACGCTTTCACAAGTGCAACCTTCACTGTACGATCTATCATAACATTATCTAAGCGCCCTGCTGTTACTTTTGCTACTGGATCAGTAACGCGCTCTGGCATTGGACTTGCCCCGTGATCGGCAGTTAAAACAAAGATGCAGTTCTTTAAGCCTACGTCTTTATCTATTTGTGCAAAAAGTTGAGCAATCGAACGATCTAAGCGTAATACAGAATCCATCATCTCATGACTATCTGGTCCATAAGCGTGCCCAACAAAATCAATCTGAGAAAAACCAATACAAAGCATATCTAGTGTTGCATGATGTCCGAGATGTTCTGAGCGAATCGCTTCTTCAATAAATGATTCCATTACATTTGTACTGAAAGGAGATATATCAAAGGCATTATAATAATCGGGATTAAAATACGTTTTGCCACCCGTTAACTGACGAGGAAATACTTTCCCTAAACCAAAAAGATTCGATTCACCTGGAGCATCATCAGGGCCTTGAGTTTTAATATATTCTTCTGCAGGTAATAGATGATCCCACGTTTTTCCAAAATATGCATCAATTCTATTTTTAGTATTAAATGCTACTGCCCAAGAAGGCAGTGCCTTCATGTAATACTGTGAAGTTACAAAGCTAGCATTCTCATTCCAATACGCAGCATTGGCATGTTTACCGCCTAATAAAATAGCTGCACGGTCTTTATTAGAAATCGAAATCACATGACTAGACTCACCAAATTTAGCCTTAATTTGATCCCCTACTGTATAGGCTAAAAAGTTACGAGGTGAACGCCCAGTACGTAATTCTAATAACGCACCCCCAGGTGCATGCTTAGTGCGTAAAGCAGCTCCAACTAGCGGAGAATCCGGATCTTCAACACAGTTTATCTGATGCCAATCACTACGATCTAGCCAATCATTACCTGTAATGCCATGCACATTAGCATGCACTCCACTTAAAATTGATGCATGAGCTGGCCCAGTTTTTGTCACAGAGTGGAGGTAGCGACAATTTTCATAGCTTGCGCCCTCAGACAAGAAACGATCAAACCCACCTTTAGTGAAATATGGCCTGAAGCGCTGGAGATAATCATACCTAAACTGATCAATGCTTATGACTACAACCAATTTAGGTGCAGGATTTTCAATTGAGCCAGTCTCAGCGGGAACAACAAGCTGTGCATGTGCATGCACTAAGCCTAACGCACAAAAGAGAAATAGTTTTTTCATTTAATAAACCTAAACCAATAAAATTATAGCAATAGATGCAGCCTGATGGACTTAGTTGGATATAAAATATGCAACCTAGTTAGGAAGTTATAACAAATAATTATAAAAGAACATAAGATCTAGTCGGTAAAATTGCGCCATAAGTAGAGATAATACAATGAATTCAACCATCTATAGGTCGAGCTTGAAGCTATTTTGAAACACAACAGTAACATTATTTTAACCATATATGCGTAGCTGTAGGCAAATATTGCGAAGCATGTATTCGCAATATGTATATGCTAGTTATGTGAGAAATATTATAAAAACCCTATCCGTTATTGCATGCCTAGGAGTAGCAATAACTTCAACCCTAGTAAACGAGTGTAAGGCACTCCCTAGTTTTGCAAGACAACTCGATACACAGTGTGTCGCATGCCATACAGAATTTCCGATTCTTACAGATATGGGGCGGCAGTTCAAACTCAGCGGGTACACGATGAGTGCGGAAAATACAGATTTTCCGCCTATAGCATTTATGCTTATGCCATCATTTACAATGACGCAGAAAGGTCAAGATAGTGGGGCTGCACCTAATTTTCATGACAATAACAACTTCGCTGTATCTCAATTTAGCGTATTTTACGCTGGTAGACTCTTTGGACCTTATGCCACGAAAGCATTCGAACCGTCCATCGCAGCAGTACTTAATAAATTTGGTATATTTTCCCAAACCACATACAACGGAATCAGTAAAAATTGGTACTGGGATAATACCGATATTAGATATGCTGACATGGGCAGCGTAGCTGGACATATACTTCAATATGGCTTATCTCTTAATAACAATCCTACGGTTGAAGATCTTTGGAATACAGTACCAGCTTGGGGCTTTCCCTTTTCGCAGTCCGGATTAGCTCCTACTCCGGCTGCTTCTACAGTCCTTGACGGTGGCCTAGCACAACAAGTCGGAGGACTTAACTTCTACACGATGATTGATAGTCATCTATACATTGATGTTGGTGAATATCGTACGATTAATGCTAAAACGCAAAAAAGTTTAGGCATAGATCCTTCGAGTGAAAATAAGATTAAAGGCTTAGCCCCTTACTGGAGATTAGCATACACTCAGACACTGGGTAATTACACCGTAGAAACAGGCTTATTTGGCCTATCAGGTAGAGTTTATCCAGGTGGCGATAATAGCAGCGGAACCGATAAATTCACAGATATTGGTTTAGATTCAGAAATGCAAACAAGCTTCGATAAAAATGATATCACGTACTTAGTGACTCTCATTCGTGAAGACATCTCCTCACCTGCTAGTTTAGCTCTCGGCGATACAAGCCACAAATCAGATAATCTCACCACACTGAAAACTTCGTTTGATTATTTATGGAATAAAACAGCAGGAGGCGCAGTCCAGTATTTTTACACTCAAGGCTCGAATAATCCACTTCTATATTCTTCAAGCCAAACAGGTTCACCCAACAGTAATGGCTTTATTTTCCAACTCAATTATATGCCATTAAATTTAGGGACAGGTCCTGCAGCATGGCCACGCAGTAATGTTAAAATCTCATTGCAATATGTCGCTTACAACCGTTTTGACGGCTCAGTAAACAATATTGACGGAGCAGGCAGAAAAGCGAGTGACAACAACACCTTATATCTCGAAACCTGGATAGCATTTTAATTTTAAAATACTTAAATGAACAAATACTTACTTACTCTTACATACTCTCTAGGCCTATGTGTTGGGCTTATCTTATCACCTAAAGCTTTAGCACAATTAACGCAGGACAATAACGTTAAATTTGTGCAAATTATTGCCAATGATACCTTAAGATTTGATGATATAGAAATTGATGTTACTCCGGGCCAAAAAATTCACGTACAACTACGCAACGAAGGCACACTGCCTAAGGAATCTATGGGACATAATTGGGTCTTACTTGATAGTTCAAGTGAAGCTAACACCTACGCAATGGCTGCCATGACTGCACGTGCTAGTGAATATAAGCCTAAAGCCTTAGAATCTCACGTCTTGGCATCTATTCCACTGCTTGGACCTAAGGAGACAGGTGATACTACATTCAATGCACCCACCAAGCCTGGAAAGTATCCGTTTATCTGTTCGTGTTCCGGGCACTCCTTAGCCGGCATGAAAGGATACGTAGTTGTTAAACCGGTACCTTAAGCTTCTTCTGAGTAAATAAGTTAAAGAGCTATAGCTCACATTCAAAGCGGACCTCATTTAAGGCCCGCTTTTTTATTGAACAAGTAATCTTAGTTTAAATCTACGATAAGATCCTGCAGCAAACCGGTAAATTTATTAGGGGATTCAAAGGCTTTACTGACCGACGAAGCATAAGATTGGCCAACACCAAATGAGCCAATCATTTTAATACCACCTGAAGTTTCAAATCCAAGCCTGTCAATGTGCTGCTCAGCTACAAGAGCAGAATTAATATAAAGTTTACCCGTTCCTTCGGAAGGATCATCCGTGCGAATAAATTCAAAAGTAAGTTCAACTTTTCCTTTTGGTATTTCGGATGAAGAAATAATGAGCTGATGTTTTAATGTCGTATTATTCTCATACACTAAATGATTATCTTTAACGTAAAGAACAAAGCCCCCTGCCCGGCTACCCTCACTTACTAAGACACCCGTTGCTCCTTTTTCAGGTATATTCACATGTGCAGTAATACGGTGAGAAGTACCAAACTTAGGCGCTGCCAAAGGCTGCATACGTGGTAAACCCGAGTGATAGACAAAATGTTTTTTATTGCCTGTAAATACAGGCATGTCCGTTCTACCTGTACCACCACCTAGGGGATAAATTTGGTTTTCCTTAGCTTCGCTATCAAATAAGGCTTTTAATTCCTCAAGTTTAGCAGGATTTACTAAAGCTAAATCATGCGCCTCACTGTAGTCCTCTGAGATATTATATAACTCCCAAGTGTCTTTATCAAAACCACTGTCTTTAATACGCTCGCCGGTCTTCCATGGAATGGTATGCCGCGCAGCAGCAATCCAACCATCATGATAAATTGAGCGATTACCCCACTGCTCAAAAATTTGTATGTGATGATCAGAAGGTACGTTAGCTTGAATAAATGACTCAGCAAAACTCACTCCATTTAATGGGAGCTGTTTGACGCCATCTACCATATCGGGTGCTTGTATACCACTGACAGAATAAATTGTTGCTGCGATGTCATTCACATGTGTGAACTGACTACGCAGGCCCCCTTGCTCTGTGATATGACCTGGCCAAGAAACAATCAGGGGGTCCCTTGTTCCACCAAAATGGGAAGCTATCAATTTCTGCCATTTAAAAGGTGTGCAAAGAGCCCAAGCCCAGCCTGACGCATAGTGATTTTCATGTAAGTCACTCCCTAGTTCATTCATACGTGACAAACGCTCTTCAACAGTAGGTGGTGTATCTTGCCTTGTATGAAAGTCGTCTCTTCCTTCAAGACCACCCTCACTACTCGCACCATTATCTCCAGCAATGTAGAAGATTAAAGTATTCTTAGCGCTCGTGGTATGCTTAGAAGCTTCAATTAAACGACCTAATTCAAAATCTGTTTGCTCTAGAAAACCAGCGTACACTTCCATTTGGTGAGAGAGTATCTTCTTTATTTCTGGAGAATAGCTATCCCAGCTAGGCATCTCTTTAGGCCTTGGTGTGAGTTCTGTGTTCTGGGGAATTACACCAAGACGCTTCTGATTTTCAAATATTTGTTCGCGTAGTTTATCCCAACCCTGATCAAACTTGCCTTTATATTTCTGAATCCACTTATCTGCGACTTGCATTGGCTCGTGCGTTGCACCCGTTGCAAAATACATAAAATAAGGTCTTTCGGGTGCTAATGAATCATGCGTCTGAATCCACGTGATAGCATCACTGGCTAAGTCATGTGTTAAATGATACGATGCATTATGTTTATTTGGCGCGTTCACAGCAGTCGTATTACGATACAAGATAGGATCGTATTGATCTGACTGGCCATTCATGAAGCCATAAAAATATTCAAATCCAACACTTGTTGGCCAACGATCAAACGGACCTACGGGAGTAACTTCCCAGCTAGGCGTATTATGCCATTTACCAAAGGCTGCTGTACTGTAGCCATTTCTTCTAAGTACATCCGCAAATAATGCCGTATTTTTCTTAAGTACACCGTCATAACCTGGATATCCACCGAAGCCTACAACTCCAAAACCTGCAACATGGTCATTACGCCCAGTAAGTAGAGCAGAACGTGTAGGTGAGCACTGAGCACTGACATGAAACTGATTATATCGTAAGCCCCCTGCAGCGAGTTTATCTAAGGCAGGTGTATTAACCATACCACCGAAGGTTGAGGTTGCTCCGTAGCCTGCATCATCAATTAATATGACAATGATGTTGGGAGCACCATCCGGAGCATGTACTGCCTTAGGATAGGCAGGTACAGAATCAGCTAATGTTCTACCAACGACTCCAGTAAACGTTGAATCAGGTAATGGAAGATTTGCTGCAGAAAGATTCAAGCTTAAGGAAGCGATAAGCAGTAAGCTCAAAGAAAACGGGGCTATTTTCATATACGATAGTTCTATATGAATAAGACCCCAGAACAAGGTCGGATTTAATCATCCATATCAGTCAAACGACTGAGTCTTTCTATCATCCAGCGTCTACAGTCTGCTTCTTAATAGGCTTACCATTAATACAAAAGGGACAGGATTTCTCAAAAACATAGTCGGGGCTTTTCTGATCTTCAAGTGTAAGCGGCATCTGGCAGCAGTAGCACAAGATTGAGTCTGTTTCTTGAAGCTGAGGATTTACCCCTACCCGTCTATCAAAAACAAAGCACTCACCGTCATAATGAGCTCCGCCACATTCTTCGAAATACTTTAGAATTCCACCTTCTAGCTGATAGATCTCCTTGAAGCCTTCACGCATCATAAAGGGACCTGCTTTTTCGCAACGAATTCCGCCCGTGCAAAACATAACAACAGGCTGATCTTTAAGTGCTTCAGGTAATTGAGCGACCGCTTTAGGAAAATCCCTGAAATGATTAATCTTAGGATTTAAAGCACCTCTAAACGTGCCCGTACGCATTTCATATTCATTTCGCGTATCAAGTAGCGTAATAGGCTTACCTTCATCAAGCCACTGCTTAAGCATCTTAGCTGGTAACTTAGGTGCAGTGTGACGCGCAGGTTCAATTCCATCTACTCCAAATGCGATGATTTCTTTTTTAACCTTAACGAGCATGCGTTTAAAGGGCTGCCGATCACTAAAACTTTCTTTAGGTTTTAAATCTTCAAAACCAGGAATTGATCTAAGCAGTGCAACTAACTCTTCCACTGCAGCACGAGGACCGGCAACAAATACATTTAGTCCTTCAGGACTTAAGAGTACTGTTCCTTTAAGTGATTTCTCTAGACTCAGTGCAAGTACACGTTCACGCAATTCAGGAAGATCCTGAATCGGATTGAATTTGTAGACTGAAATATTGAGGAACTCTTCCATAAGGACATGCTGAAAGTCGAAAGACTTATCAGCTATAACAATCCAAAAAAAGCACTTAACTCGCAAGTATGATTTTAAGCTAAAACGGATGACTTGCCTGAGCGCATGATTGATCCCATACTCATAAAAGACTATATCTATGAATACATACCTTATTTACGGACTAATCTGTGCACTCTCTAACTTCGTCTTTAATGTAATCTTATACATTTTAGGTCTACACTCCGATCCTTCCAAATTAGGATTCGCAAATACGCTTGGTATGCTTGGATCTGCAGCAATAGCTGCAACAGCGATATATCTTGGTCAAAAAGTAGTACGCTCAAAAGCACCCTCAGATGCTGGTTTTAGCTTCGGCCAAGCTCTCACGGCAGGCTTCTTAATTTCAGTCACAGCGGGCTTATTCGGAATACTCACCAATTACCTCTACATGGTCTATATTAATCCAAATTTCAAAGAGATCATCATTCAATTTCAGTTAGACAAATTAGCTGCACGAGGAATATCTGGCCCTGCACTTGATCAGGCAGAAAAAGGAATGCGCATGTTCATGAAGCCAATGATGCAATCCGTATTCGCAGTCTTTGGAACTGTCTCAATTGGAACGATTGCATCTTTAGTGACATCATTCTTCGTTAAACGCAGTGGCGTAAAAACTAACAGTTAGGCTGTAGTAGCTTAACTAATGCAGTAAGGCAGTCTTTAAGTAGATTAGAATTAATCAAAAACTAGCCCGTATAGGCCAATATACGCACAGCGTATTTTGGCAGTAAGGAGTACTGTGTTCATCAGAAAGGCTTTTCTTAAAAGACCTTAAATAATCAACTCAAGATACTACCATGTTAACAAAATACTGCGTTATCTACAGCTTAGCGTTCCGCAAGCACTCGCCTCCAGAACATCATGAATACTATACCGATGATCCAATTACTTGTGAGGACTTTGTTGAGAATATCCTCAGACACGGAATGGGGCTACATGGCATCCGGCGTGACGGGGTAGAACTACCTCAAAAGGAATTTGATAGGATAGTAAAAGTCGCTGCAAGTTCAGCTGCATCTAAACTGATCTGCACGTCACTGAAAATAAAATCAGACGAAGAACGTTTTCGGTTTGGATTTTCTTCGTAAATAAGAAATCCAAGAAGATACATGAAAATCTAAAAGTATCCTATCCGTGGGCTTACTTACTTCCTGTTACTGGAATTAAACATCTTCATCGCGTCTTCATTTTTTGTATCCAACGCTGCACTGTAGGCTTAGGTAAATCTCTTGATGGCATGTAACTGCAGGCTGAATAAAAAGTCTTACGTCACGCTCTTGGATGAGGACCCTAGGATTACTTAATTTAGAGAATACTAACTTTTCCCTCATCGCAGGAGGCAATTGTAATACACCGTTTAGTTTATACTGGCAGCACTTCAATTGTTGCACTGCACGTCATTAAACACATCAGTTGGAGGCGCGGGTCGGAATTGAACCGACGCATAGAGCTTTTGCAGAGCTCGGCCTTACCACTTGGCTACCGCGCCGACACCAAACTGAAGGTACAACCTTACTGATAACGTTTCGTCCGTCAAGCGCTGCCATAAATACCTTTTTAACATACTTATAAGAGATCCAAGTTGCATACCTGCCTACATTTACAAGATATATGCGTATGCCTAAAACTCTCTTGGTCACTGGCTCATCAGGTTTAATTGGTTCAGAGGTAAGTACCTATTTTGCACGAGAACTAGGCTACACCATTCACGGAATTGATAATAACCAAAGAGCGGTGTTCTTTGGACCCCAGGGTGATACACGCTGGAATCAACAAAGACTCGAAAAAGACTTACCAGGGTTTGTTCATCACGAGCTAGATATTCGAGATAGAGCTAAAGTTTTAGCTCTCATTGAATCCATCAAACCTAATGCGATAGTTCACACAGCAGCTCAGCCAAGTCATGACAGAGCTGCTGCAATTCCGTTTGATGATTTTGATACAAACGCTGTAGGTACACTTAATCTTTTAGAAGCGGTTAGGCGATCGTGCCCAGAATCTGCCTTTGTTCATATGAGTACGAACAAAGTATATGGCGATGCACCTAATCGTATCGCGATGAAAGAGGAAGCTACGCGCTGGGACTATGCAGATCCACTTTACTTTTTAGGTATCCCAGAAACATTCACAATAGATCAATCTAAGCATTCATTATTTGGAGCCTCTAAGGTAGCAGCAGATGTCATGGTCCAAGAATATGGCCGCTATTTTAATCTACCAACATGCTGCTTACGTGGAGGCTGTCTAACTGGGCCTAACCACACAGGTGTAGAGCTTCACGGTTTCTTAAGCTATTTAGTAAAATGTAATTTAGAGTCGAAGGAATATCGCATCTTTGGCTATAAAGGAAAACAGGTACGTGATAATATTCATTCACTCGATGTTGCTCGATTTATAGCAGCTTTTATTGCAACCCCACGTGCAGGTGAAGTGTATAACTTAGGCGGTGGTAAAGCTAACAGCGTATCAATTCTTGAGGCATTTAAGATTGCAGAATCGTTTACAGGAAAAAAACAAATCAGCACTTACGTCGAAGAAAATAGAGCTGGTGACCATATCTGCTACTACTCTGATTTACGTAAGATGAAGGCACACTACCCTACCTGGGATATTACCCAAAGTGCACAAGATACGATTAAACAAATCGTTGATTCGTGGAAAAAGAGAACAAGTAATACTTAAGTACCGAAAGCTTCCAATTTGACCTTCTTTGTGTGCTAGCGTAGTGTATGCCCCGTGATGCCTTGTGTAAGAAGTATTCTATTTTTAGGACTAAGTTCTCTTCTACTTAGTCATGCTATTGCACAAAACGCTTCACCGTTCATGCCTACTGCTTCTGCAGGCGCTAGCGCAAGCAACGTACCCCAGAGCTTTGAAATTTCAGGTACAATCACGACTTCTGATGGTACAAAGCTTTGTGTATATGATGTCCAAGCTAAACAAAGCCACTGGATTAAAGTAGGAGAAAGTTCAGAGAGCATTAAAGTACTTAGTTACGATCCGAAAACCGAAAGAGCCCAAGTCGTAATTAATGGTGAGAGTCGCACACTCGAATTAAGAAAAACTTCAATTTCAAGCCAGCCTGCACCTAGTTACATACAGCCTACTTACCAAAGAACTCCTGAGTATTCACAAGCAACACCTTCTGTTGCACCAGCACGTCCTAATTTTACACCCACACAACTTTCCGAGAACGCTAAACAAGAACAGGAATCACGTATGTTAGTAAGTGATTTACTCGATATTGGTATGCAACAGCGTAAAGCCTACGAAGAAGCTAAGCAAAAAGCAGATGCAGCAGCTGCAGCAAAAGGTAAGTAAGCTCTAGCTAGTAACTATTTGTTTAAGGATTTTTTAGGACTATGGATACGTTTGGGCACGCGACTTTCATCTAATCCTAGAGCCAGTGAATCTGAAGAAGGCGCAGCAAGATTTGCCACACGATCTTCTAAACAAAGAATAAACATAGCACTAGCTAAAGTACCTACAGCTACTGTTGGATCTCCTGATTCAAGTCTCCACACTGTATCACGGCTAACGAAAAGCCGCTCAGCCATACTCGCTGTAGAGATGGATCGCTTACGGCGCGCCAAAGAGAGATCACGCCCCAATTTGTGTAGTGCGCGCTCAGCTGGCAGTGGCATAGCGGAAACGTGTTTCATTATAACTTTAATGTCAGTTATAGCTGTCTTAAAGTCAATTAATGTCATCTATAGCTGACATTTTTATTTTTAGTTCAATTACTCCTATGCATTAATCATTTTCATTATTAGTCATCAATCAGATGACTAATAACTCAGATATTTCGTCTTTCCATTAGCAGGCTATTATCCGTAAGATGATCTAGTACTATGATTTACCTCCTCGGCGGCTCTGGCTATGTAGGCCAAGCTTATCAAGCACTCTTAACTCGTAAAGGCATACCATTCCGCAACTTAAGACGGGCTGAGGTTGACTATACTATACCTTCAGTACTCAAAGCTGCCCTGCTTAAAGATAAGCCTGAATTTTTAATTAATGCAGCAGGCTACACAGGTAAGCCAAATGTAGATGCCTGTGAGCTCGATAAAGCAGAATGTCTTTTCGGCAATGCTGTACTCCCAGGTCGTATCGCCCAAGCCTGTAAGGAAGCTAATATTCCTTGGGGTCATGTCTCTTCAGGATGTATTTACAATGGAAGTCGTGCAGATGGAAAAGGCTTCACTGAAAAAGACACTCCTAATTTTTCTTTCCGCCACGGTCCCTGCTCATTTTATAGCGGGACTAAAGCACTAGGTGAAGAAGTACTCGCACAAGAAAGTAATGCCTACATTTGGCGTTTACGAATTCCCTACGATAATATCGATAATCCGCGCAACTATCTTACTAAGTTGATGCGGTATGCGCGTCTACTTGAAGCAACGAATTCGATTTCAGAATTAAATGAATTCGTGGCCTCAACGTTTGCATGCTTCGAAAAACGTATTCCGTTTGGTATCTACAATGTCACTAATCCAGGTGATGCAACTACACACGGCATCGTAGAACAGATCAAAAAAAGTGGCGTTTGTAAAAAGGAGTTCTCCTTTTTTAATGACGAAACTGAATTCATGAAGCTCGCAGCTAAAACACCTCGTTCTAACTGCGTTTTAGATTCTTCTAAACTTGCTTCCTTTGGTATCCATATGACCGAGGTAAATGAGTCTGTAGATAAAGCCTTAAGAGAATGGAAAAAAGCATGAACTTACTTGTCACAGGCGGCTGCGGTTTTATTGGAAGCAATTTTGTAAGACAGCGTCTCTTTTCTAAAGACCCTGAAGTAGGTCGTATTGTTAATTTAGATAAACTTACCTACGCCGGAAACCCTTTTAATTTAAAAGGTGTTGATACAGATCCTCGCTATGTATTTGTACACGGCGATATCGGAGATGAAGCTTTAATTGCAAAACTATTAACAGAACATCAAATCGATTGTGTCGTTAATTTCGCTGCAGAATCTCATGTCGATCGCTCAATTGATTCACCTGAGCCTTTCATTCAAACCAACGTTGTAGGCACACTGCGACTGCTTAACGCGTCACGCCGCTATTGGGCAGCCTTAGCAGAACCTAAGAAAAAAGAGTTTCGTTTCCTTCACGTATCAACCGACGAAGTCTATGGTACATTAAGTTTAACTGACCCAGCTTTTACAGAGGAAACTCCTTTTGCACCAAATAGTCCGTATGCTGCATCCAAGGCTTCGAGTGATCATTTAGTAAGATCCTTCCAGCACACCTACGGCTTTCCTACCTTAACGACCAATTGCTCAAACAATTACGGTCCATTTCATTTTCCAGAAAAGTTAATCCCATTAATGATTCTTAATGCCCTAGATGGTAAGAATCTGCCGATATACGGTGACGGTATGCAAATTAGAGATTGGTTATATGTAGAGGATCATGCAGAGGCCATTTGGCTTGTGGTTAGAAAAGGAATTCCAGGTCAGACATACAATGTGGGAGGACTCAATGAGCGCCCAAATATTGAAGTCGTAGAACGTATATGTGCGCTGCTTGACGCAAAATCTCCACGTAAGGATGGAAAATCTTATATCAGTCAAAAAACAACCGTTGCTGACCGTCCTGGTCATGACCGCAGATACGCAATTGACTGCACAAAAATTCAAAAAGAATTAGGGTGGAACCCGCGTGAGTCTTTTGAAACTGGTCTTGCTCGTACGATAGATTGGTACCTCGCTAATCGCAGCTGGTGTGACGATATCACTTCAAAGAAATATGCCCGTGAGCGTCTTGGTGTGAGCTAAAGCTAACGATTTTAAATACCCATTAAATCATGAATAGAAAAGGTATCATTTTAGCAGGCGGTTCAGGTACACGCTTATTTCCTCTGACAATCGCTGTCAGTAAGCAGCTGATGCCAGTGTACGATAAGCCGATGATTTACTATCCCCTATCCGTACTGATGTTAGCAGGGATTAAAGAAGTCCTAATCATTTCTACGCCTATTGATTTACCTTTATTTCGTCGCCTACTTGGAGACGGTGCTAATCTAGGTATGAAGCTTGAGTATGCAGAGCAGCCTTCACCCGATGGATTAGCCCAGGCCTTTATAATTGGTGCAAAGTTCATTGGAGATTCTCCATCGTGCTTAATCTTAGGGGATAATCTTTTCTACGGGCACGATCTTGTGCGGGCTTTAGAAAGCGCATCAGAAAAAACATCAGGTGCCACAATCTTTGGCTACCACGTTGCAGATCCTAAGTCGTACGGCGTTGTTGAATTTGCCTCAGATGGTAAAGTGCTATCGCTTGAAGAAAAACCAGCACAGCCTAAATCAAATTACGCTATTCCTGGAGTTTACTTCTACGACAAAGATGTCATTGAACTCGCAAGGAATTTAAAACCTTCTGCTCGTGGTGAATTAGAAATCACAGATTTAAATCGGCTTTATTTAAACCAAGGTAATTTAAAAGTTGAACTCTTAGGTCGTGGTACAGCGTGGCTTGATACAGGAACGCATAGTTCATTACTGGAAGCAGGGCAATTCGTTCAGGTCATTGAACAGCGCCAAGGGCTTAAGATCGCATGTCTTGAAGAAATTGCTTACCGCAAGGGCTGGATTGATAAAGCAAAACTGCAGGCAAATATTTCAAAACTAGGTAAGTCTGCTTATGCTGATTACCTACGCACCCTAGCCTTAAGCGACGGCTGACGCCATGCGCGTCTCATTTATTGTAGGCCTTTACAACTGCCTTCCCCTCACTCGGGAAATGCTGGCTAGTTTGCAGCTGAGTCTTCCTAAAGGCCTAGAGTATGAGATTATTTTTGTAGATGATTTTAGCACTGACGAAACACGTTCCTGGCTAAAAACACTAAAAGCTCCACGTCGTTACATTTTAAACGATAAAAACCTAGGTTACGCTGCAACCAATAACCGCGGTGCTAAAGAAGCAACAGGAGATGTACTCATATTTCTAAATAACGATTTAATCTTTTGTAAAGGTTGGCTAGAGCCTCTTATGAAAGCCCATAAAGAACTAGGAAATAAAGCTGGGGTGATTGGCAATGTACAACGGGATGCTAAATCCGGGGAGATTGATCACGCAGGCGTTTACATTAACGCAAAGGGTAAACCCACTCATATCAAGACACTGTCCTTCTTAAGTCGTTTATACAAACCTGTCCTCATTGATACGCTGTCAACGGGTGCATGTTTTTTAATCAGTAAAGAATTGTGGCTTATACTAGGCGGATTCGACGAAAAATACATCAATGGCAGCGAAGATATCGATTTGCAGCTAAGAGTACGTGCTTTGGGTAGAATTAATGCCGTTTGTTTAGGCAGTACTATTCGTCATCACATCAGCCAATCCCCTGGACGAAAATCAAAGGATGAGGAAAATTCTTTTAGACTCACCCTGACTTGGAAAGATACACTGGCTGAACTTAGTTTAGATGACTGGTGTAGACATCATTTTGAAACATATCTTCCCGAGCCACGAGATTTTCCAGATCAGTCACTGGCGCGTAAAATAGCTCTGTACTACATACTACGCTTCCCTATAGATCCACCCAAGGAAGCATTACCAAATGTGTATAAAGCTTTAGAATATGAACTCACACGCTGGCGTGTGATGTTTAAGCCTTAGTTACTACTTCTCGTATCACTGATTGAGGTCGTTCATTAACAGCAATGAACATGCGGCCAATGTATTCTCCAATCAGGCCTAAAATCATTAACTGTACACCAGAGAAAACAAGTAAAGCTGCCATCAAAGAGCCCCACCCAAATGCGGGACCTTGCTGAGTGAAATAAAGATAAACAACCGCTGCGAAGCCTAAGACGCCGATTGATGCTAGTGCTATGCCGCTCACTGTTGCCACACGTAGCGGCATGACTGAAAAATTAATCCAGGCACTTAGCCAAAGCTTAATTAAGCGGCTAAAAGTATACCCGCTTGATCCTGCATGCCGCGCCTCATGACGCACTTCAAGTGTACTTAAGCGCTGGGTGACTTGAAGTATAAGGCCATCAATATAAGGATAAGGTCCGTTGTGTTTGATCACCTCTTTCACGACTAAAGCTGATACACACCTAAAACTGGAAAGATACAAACCGCGTGGTTTTTCAAGTGCCCAGTCGGTAATACGATTTGTAAACCAGCTACCTATATTTCTAAAAAGGGAATGCTCTTTTTGCGTATAGTGTCCGAAGACAACATCAAACTGCCCTGCCATAGCGTGCTCCCATAATCTAAGCGCCTCTTCAGGTGGATTCTGGCCGTCATCATCTAAATTAACAACGTAATGACCCTTGGCATGGCGCCAGCCTGTAAGTACAGCATTATGCTCACCGAAATTGCGGGCATGGCTGATATAAGTTACGGGTACTTGTACAGATGAGATAAGAGACCTTACAACTGCATCCGTAGTATCCCGACTACCATCATTAACTAAAATAATTTCGTGTCCGCCTTCTACAGTTAACGCTTCAATACGTTTAACCACAGAGCCCACTGTTTGAGCGCTATTATAAAGTGGTATTACAAAACTTAAGGAATAGTCAGGCATGGGGCACTCAGATTAATGTGCCATAAGCTCGAACGACAGTCAACGGTACTTAGGCATTAGCCACAACAAGCGCTTTATCATACAAATCACAGTAATGGTAAAATGCCCCACTGACTAAAGGCTTATGAGCTTCGTGCCCACGACCAGCATCAATCTCTGGTCGAAGAAACGGCTTGGGACCATGAAAATGTACGATCCGTGCATTCGGGTTAATCCCCCAATAGGGTTTCCAGTTCAACTCTGCAGGGAGTACCCCCCAACCTAGTTGCTTAAAATAGGTTTTGTAGGCGTGCTGATCCCAACTAATATGCACAAGCTCAGGTAAGTGATCAGCTATATAGCGTCTCATCTGGGCACTGTGCTTATGTAAAGAGGCCACATCAATGAGCATCACTCCTGTATTCATGCGTTCAGGCACATTGGGATCATCCTCTGCAGCCACTGCAAAAGATCTACCCTGCAACTTCGGCCATAAAGAAGCAGGATCACCAGTAAATAGCACATCACAGTCGCAGAACAAAATCTGCTCATCTTTAAAGCCCTTGTCCTTACAAATATCTGTTAAGTCCAGTTTGAGTAGCACCCCTGGCCCATGATTTAAAAAGACTGGATCGTTAGTCTCATGATCAAGTCTGACTAAATCAGGATACAATAAACTACGCCTATATATAATCTCTACATGATGCGCTGATAACCAGTCGGTAAAGGCATTAGGCCATCCATCGTACACGACATAGGGCTGAAGAGTACTATACTCGCGCAGCGTCGTAATTGCTACTTTAAGATGATCAGTATAGGCATCAAACCAATACATGTCTTCATGAATATCAAAAAAACATTTCATGATAGCTTCACATGTAATGGTTTAGCTCAGTGCGGTAATACTCGAGCGTTTGTTTCAAAGCAGACTTTAAATTTGTTTTAGGACGCCAACCTAGTTTTCGCTTAATTAAATTATAATCAGCGTAGTAGTCTCCGATATCAATTTTAGCACGCTCTTTAGGAAACTGCCTAACTTGATATCCACCACTTCCATTTAGTTCCACTAAAGCATCAGCAAGTTCACGTAGTGTCACCACTGCAGGTCCTCCTAAATTATACACTACACCTCTAGCTTCAGGGTGTGTCGCTGCAAGCAAGAAGGCTTCAACGGCGTCATCGACATATGTAAAATCACGTTTTTGATCACCACCCCATACTTCGAAACGTTTACCTTTCAAAATGTCTCGAATCCACACTCCTACAAAAGTCTGTCTAGCATCTTTAATACGCATACCAGGTCCAATTGTATTGGTAAGGCGCAAAGCACAGGTGTTCATCCCATGAATCTTTGCGTATAATAAATGGAACGACTCTCCCGCTACTTTATTGATACCATTGATATCAACAGGCCTAAGCGGATGTGTTTCCTTAACGGGCAAATGATCAGGTCTTCCATAGATTTGTCTAGTACTAGCAAAAACGATACGAATCTTTGGATTATGTTTTCTGCAAGCCTCAAGAATTGATAATTGGGCACGGCAATTAATATCTAAATCTGCTGCAGGATCAGTCATTGAATCCCAGTGGCTTGTTTGCCCAGCTAAATTAAAGAGGTAATCCTGACCCCTAACAAATCGAGGTAATTTATGATCTTCCCTAATATCTGCACGGTATACTTTAATCTGTTTTTTTATCTTCGAAATATTGTGTAGCGAGCCGCCATACTGCGGAATAAGACTATCTAAGATTGTAACCTTAGCACCTGCCTCAACAAGTACCCGCGCCAAGTTTGAGCCAATAAATCCAAGACCTCCTGTAATGAGGACTCTTTTAGATTTAAAGTATTTATTCCAAGAAGTCATACCTTAAGGAAGAACTTGAATTACGAATCCGTAAACCCTGAAAGCAAGCAACCTGGAATCAGTTGCCGAAGCCCTAGGCGGGGTATTTTCTGCTATAAGCTCGAGTTGTGTGGTGCCTGAAGGGATAAAAAATGCATCAGACTCACATTTCGATCGTGTAGTAGTTATGTTTAAATCAGCTACTTTAGTACCTGAAATATAAACACCTAGTCTTTGATCTACTAAACTTTCTGCCTGAACTTTTAAGATAACATGCTGTGAAGTGGGATGAGGATTGAAGAGTTGCACACTGCTATGCATCATTGACCACTGCCACGTATCTACACTCCGAGGCTGACGTTCAGTATCGTACCATCCAGCCTTAGGTTCGATACGAAGCCAATGAGAATCTCTGACATTAACTGCCGAGTAGTGCTCATTAAAGCGAATACTGCCCTTATTTGGGAGTTCGATTTGAAAGATTCCTCCCACTAAATCCCAATCACCTTTTAACTCTGTATTGAGCCTTGCCTCGTAGGTATGAGTCAAAAAATACTGAGGTACTTTAAGTAATAATGCATTAGCCCAAAGACGTGACCACATATCTGGAATACGCATATTAACTGATTTAATTTCAGGGTACGATTCCAGTACTTTAACTCCTATAAGATCGCGGCCTACCACCAAAGGTGCAACACGTGTTGCATTCCAAAATCCAGAAGCAGCGGCAATATTTCCTATAAATAATGCGATAAATAAGATGCAAGTAGTGGCAGGCCAAAAACCAAAATGAAATTTACGCCTAGGTAGCCAACATAAAAGAGCGGGTAATACAACTGGGTAGAAAACCGAGAAAAGTTTATACCCGTCATAGCTTGCATTGGTTCCAAGTTCCATTCCGCGCACAATCAAATAAGTATATCCAATAACAATTGGAAAAATAAAACCTATGGTGAGTAGGACTTGCTGCTTTGAACGCATAAGTTGGCCAAAGATACCAAAAATAAGAAGCAGTAAAACAAGTACCGCTAGCACTAGTCGGTAAGTTGTATCGTAAGCACTAAGACTGGGTCCATGCACAAGACCAAGCCAGCCTTCCGGTGTGAAAGCAGGGATCTTCCAGCCCTCATCAAATGTTCTAAATAAAATAAACCGCTCAATAAGGCCAATAACTCGGTCCCAAAATAAAATTCCTGCAACTATAAGAGGCAAAAGCATTAACCAAAACCATTTAATCAGAGGGCGCCATTTACCACTTAAGAAAACATCCAAGCCAACAAAACCGGCGCAAGGAACAAGTGTTACAATGATAATAAAATTATAACTACCTAAAATAATACCGTACGCGATAATCAGTAATGCTAAGTAAGTATTAAGCGAATTCACGTGCTGTTTATATTTCCATAAATTGACTCCTGCCCAAGTCACCCAAGCAATCGCTAAGGCAGCAAAAAGTTGCCCAATTGCTACATGATACACTGCATAAAGAACAGGGGGACTAAACCCATACAATGCTGCAATGAGCACACTAGGTAGTGCACCTAATTTAAGTAGCGAGCGAGCGCACCAAAATACAATGGGCAATACTAGCACCATAGAGACGGCTGTAAAAAGACTGATTAATTCATAGGGTGCACAATTTAAAATAGTCCCATTGAAAGCAATTAACGCTGATGGCGTGAAATGATTTAACTTTAGAAAGTAATCACTAAAATTATCTACAGACATAACACGCACTACTTCACTTAGACCTAAAAATCCGGTCCGGTCAGAACGTGCAAATTCCATAAGCGCTCTTGCACCACCGGCATAGTCCGCTGCATCACAACTTCCTAATGAGATAGTTGTAAGTCCAGGCGCAGCTTTAGTCATGGGCCTTACTGCACAAAAAAGTGCACCAGCCATTACTACAAAGACTGCGCTTACACGTAAGATATCTTTTAAAAAACTCTGTGATTTAATTCGCAGGCCTATAGCAAGTAAAACTAAAGGTACTATCTCTGAGGGCCAAGCGTAAGCATTGGTTCCTTTAAAACCTAGATAAGCTCCTAGCCAAACCACAACGGACTGAAGAAATAAACCAGAAGCAGGTGCAAGCAGTGGCCAAAACTTTCTCCACGGTTTAGGCATTGCAACCATGGCAAGTCCCGCTCCCCAGAAAAGAAGATGGATGAGTAGGCCGTATGCAACGAGGTAGGAAAGCATGAACCGCGTAATTAAAGATTAAACCTTAGTCATCTTCCTAGCTACGGCAAGAACCGAGCTCCCTAAAGGTAATCGAATCCCAAGTGAAAGAGCGGCTCTCTCTATACTTAAAAGAATACCGCAAAACCATTCCAGCAGTGGTGAATACGTTTTGACATCACTACCCTCTTTAGGTGCTGCCATTACCTTACGCTTTAAAATGATTAGAGGTAGCAAAAGTGTGTTCCAGTGACTGCAAAAATTAACTTTAAAGCCAACTGCCACTAGCTTTTGTTTTACTTCACGTCTAGTATACCGCCTAAGCCCTGCAACAGCGACATCATGGTAAGACCATAGCCAGCGGTGTGCAGGTAAATTCATTACAATTATTCCTCCTGGCTTAAGCACACGGTAAATTTCTTTTAGTGCTACGCTATCGTCAGGCAAATGATACAGAACATCCGCAGTCACTACGGCATCAAAACTCTGATCTGCAAAAGGAAGTTCAAGTATCGAGCCTTGCACAATAGTCTCAGCAGTTCGTTGTCTCGCTAAATCACAAGCAACCGCTGAATAATCAAGCCCAGTAAACGTCCACTTAGGATACCTTACTTTAAGTCGTTTAATAAAACCACCCGTTCCACACCCCGCATCTAAAACTGAAAGTGTCGACTGGTTTAAATTACTCAAAAGTTGCGTCTCTAGTAAACGATGCAGTCCGATATAATAAAACATCGTATCTTCAACGGCAGCCATAGCATGGTGCTCACTATCCGCAAAGGTATCTGCCTGGTTAGAAATCATCGTTAAACCTAAGAAGTTCAAGCAAACGGTATCTGGGAGCCATGGCCAGCTCTTAAACGCAGTAAGATTGACCTATAACGTTCTGTGGTTAGCTCTTAACTATGGCTAGGCACAGATTAACACCTAAAGCTGGTGCTTTCAAAAGGCACTTCACGGACTACACAGGAATTTTCTTTGATGAATTTTCTGAAAGTTCAGCTTGGATAAGGGAAACAGGAGATATCCGTTTACCTACCTTGGAAGGCATTCATTCCCTGACACTAAAAGGTGAATACCTGATCCATCCTACCGCAAGCGGTATAGAGCAGGCATTCCCAGGGCTTATCGTGAGTTTAAATGGAAGACCAGTAGGACATATCAAACCCTCACATGTTGGACCATGGCAGATTAAAATCGATATACCGGATGCATTAGAAAAGAGCTCCCATCTTACCTTACAATTAACAGATGTTTCTTTAACTAACACACTAGCGTTTCTAGGCAGAATAACAGGCCTTAGTTCACTGCAACGGTTTAGAGCTCAAAATAAAAATAAACAACTACGCCTACTCTCAATTGAAACCGATTTAGGTGAATCAATTTATGATTTCTCTCAAAGGAACAGTCCTTTCTGTAGAGCTTTTGCAAGAAAGCATACCAAACTCGATTTAAATATTTTAGGGTTTTTAACTGCTGATCTAGGTATTGGAGAATCGGCAAGGTCGATGGTTAGAGCGGCAGATGCTGTAGGTTTAACGAGCGCTTTAGTTTCTTTAAAACTTAACTGTAAAAATCGCCTCGGAGATAAAACCTATGAAGCACGACTTCAAGAGACAAATCCATATGCTGTAAACGTAATCCATATTGATCCACCAGCGTCTCGTGATCTCGACCATCATCACGGTGAAACGTTTAGAACTTCAAAGTATACAATAGGCTATTTTGCTTGGGAATTAACAGAATTCCCAGACACCTGGATGGATACCTTTGATTACTACGATGAGATTTGGTGTCCAAGTGAATTTTCCCGTCAGGCTATTTCGCTTAAGTGTCCACTGCCTGTATTAGTGATGCCCCATTCTATTGCTGTCACTGAACCAACCAAGACTCGTGCACAATTACGCGAGAGCTTTAATTTACCTAAAGATCAATTTCTGTTCCTTACTCTGTTTGATTTAAATTCCTACGCAGAGCGCAAAAACCCAAAAGCATCACTCGAAGCTTTTCGTTTATCAGGACTTTCTACTTCTCAGGCAGGACTTGTCGTTAAAGTCCATAATGTGGAATCAAATCCTTTGGAATTTGATGCACTTAAGAAAGCGCTGTCAGAAATTCCTGGCACCTACTTAATTTCAGATACTTTAAATCGATCAGATATCACGGCTCTTCAAACGGCATGTGATGTATTTGTATCTCTGCACCGTGCAGAAGGCTTTGGTCTAGCCCTAGCTGAATGTATGGCTCTTGGGAAACCGGTCATCTCGACTAATTTCTCAGCTCCTGCTGAATTTATTACGGCTAACAACGGATGCCCTATAGACTTTACCCTAGTAACATTAGACCGAAATATTGGACCTTACACACGTGGCGGCGTTTGGGCTGAACCAAATACTAAGCATGCTGCTGATACAATGCGCTTACTTGCTTCTGACAAAGCCCTAGTGTCAAAACTTGGCCAAGAGGCTAAGCGTACTATAGCAACACACTTTTCTCCTTCTGTGATTGGTGAACGCTATAAAAATCGCCTCGAGACAATCGCTGCTTTTTAAGGCGCCTTTTCGAAGCGGTTAATCAACTCAATCTTAAGATTTCTTAGACTAAAAGTTACAGCATGCGCGTTCGTTGCATTGTCCTGATTTACTGCTTTACTCGTTTCAAACTGCCAGAGTGTTTCACCAGGCTCTAAATCAACAGACGTGATTACAACCTGTGTTGGCTCACGAGGAATAAGCGTACCACGCCACAATTCCTGACTCTTATTTTTTATCACCACATCACGGATATCATTTGATCTGAGGTGAAATGAAATAGTTGCATGCACACTGATAGGATGCGGGTTAATAAGAGCAACACTCGCTGAGGCTTTTGCCCAGCGCCAATACTCCAGGCGCGATTTTTCAGGACCATACCAATTCGAATCAAACTGTGCATCTACAATCTGTCCTGTTGAATCAACCATGCGTAAACTTCGTGGTCCTACAACCACTACACTTTCCCTGCCAGGTGGGTTAAGTGTTTCAGGGGTTACAAGTACTGTTAAATTTCCTAAGATAAGAACTGCCCACCATTTTTTACCCCGAGGTACGAGTATATTAAAAGCTAGGGTCATAGGCAGTACAACGCGAGCTGCAGCTCCTGGATACCCCTCCCATACTGCGTCACCTAAGATAAGCATAAATAACGCATAGCTTACTCCCACTCTCCACCACGGTTCACTTACTCTTAACCGCGTGATAAAAAATAAAGCCTGTACAGTAAGTGCGATTAAAATAAATACACTTCCACGAATAATCCAGTCAGGCGCAGTCTTAAAGAGGTGAATAATCTCAAATAATTTATGGCCATAACCCACTAGTGGATAGGCAAAATTACGTGCACCTGCTCCCCCACTTGCCGAAGTATATGTTGCTAAAATAATAAGCCATATACTTAGGGGTAGAATAAGCAGTACGACTTGGCCCAAAGTTTTCTTCCAAGTTTTAGTCCAGTTAAGGGCTGGAATAAATGCACTCGCTATAAGAAAACTTGTTTCTCTACCTAGAGTTGCGAATCCTCCCATAGCTGCTGCAAGCCATGGTTTTTTCGATTCTAAAAGCGCCACTGAGCAAGCGATCAATAAAAGACTTGGCCCATCGACTAACGATTTTCTTACGCTTACACTTAACCCAAAGGCAAGTAATACGGCAGTCCAGCGAAACCAATTTCCCCAGGACTTTACAGGAAACCATCTTAAAAGCAGTAAAGCTAAAAGAAACCAAGCTATGATATTCTGGACGGCATACAGATGAAGCGCCCGTACAGGGTCTGCTCCTGCGAACACATAGGCTGTCCAACAAAAGAGGATTCGCCTTGCACGGTATGCTAAGTCAGGCACTGCCTGTTTTAACTCAGCATCAGCCACATTAGGGCGCATTGCAATTTGAGCATAATATTGACCATCATACCCGTCTGACCTCGAATCCTCGAAATGGTTAACCGCCTTTAATTCAGGTAGGTATGTGGCATTGCTTCTATCCCCAAACTCGATCAAATAAGTAAATCCTTTCCCAGGGAGATAAAATTGAGCACAGGTCCAAGCGAATGCCAAAACAACCAAGGCGTACGCAACGCCCAGAGTGTTTGGTTTGTATCTTTGGAAAAAGGGTATTAACTTTGCCACGCTAAAAAAATAAAGATCCCCTCTATAGCCACCGACGCAAGTATGGATTTTAGCACCTCCCCATCTACTAAGACCAAGTCGAGCGGTTTAAACCCCGTTTTTTGGTTAGTTTTAATGGCTTTTGCCGGTTATTCTTGGCTCATTATTCACAATGTAAATGCCTGCGCAGGTGGCTCAGATTCTTCTGGCTACATGAACCATGCACAACTGCTGGCTAATGGCCGTGTCCATGCAACCGAGCGTACTATTACAGGTGTAGAGTACCAGAATTTACACAGCTACTTGTATACCCCCCTAGGGCTTAAACCAGCACCGCTATTCAGTGGTTTAGTTCCAACCTACCCTACAGGTATCTCATTAATGATTATGGCAGTCTCGCCTGTGATGGGTTGGAACCACGCGGGAGATGCCGTTATTGTGCTCCATAGTCTAGCTGGGATAATCTTAATATTCCTACTCGCACAAGCCATGGGATTAGGGATGCGCTATAGTACCTTGGCTTTAGTTATCCTAGCTACAAGTCCACTTTATCTCACCTATTCAGTTCAGCTGATGAGCGATTTGCCTGCCATGGTATGGGCAACCCTAGCCGTACTTGCAGCATGGAAAAGCAGTAAGTCCCAGACGAAACGTAGCGAGTCTGGTTGGTCACTTGCATGCGGATTCGCAGTTTCTGTCGCAGTCCTCATTCGTCCAACCAATGTTTTAATCTTTATTCCAGTACTGTTCGCCTTAGGCCTTTCACCAAAACGCATTTTCACCTGTGGCGCAGGTGGGATTCCGGGTGCAGTATTTTTTGCACTACATAGTTCTGCTGCCTATGGCAATATTGGTACCACAGGGTATGGAGACGCCTGGGCATTATTTGAATCCACATACGGTAAGATTACCTTACTTCACTACATGCATTGGATCCCGATTGTTTTCAGCCCAATTGCTGCGCTTGCAGTAGGATTAATTTTCTTAATTAAAAAATCTACCCGCTTAAGTCTCGTCCTGCTGAGTTGGATTTTAGTTTATTTAGGTTTCTACTGTTTTTATTCCTGCACCCATGAAACATGGTGGTATCTGCGTTTTATTCTTCCAGCAGGCCCAGCACTTATTGTAGGAGGCCTTATTGTAATTCGTTCAGTCTTAACTCTCGTTGGCTTTAAGCAATACCCCTCCACATATCAAAGACTGGCCTATATAACTGTAGCAGCTGTGATCGCTGTTTCTAGTTCACTGTGGACAAAAAAATTAAATGCCCTCACTGCAGGACGAGGTGAATCAGTTTATCCTAGGACTGCACAATGGCTAAGGGATAACGTACCAACAAATGCGGTCATCTTAGCGATGCAAGAATCAGGTGCTTTATTTTACTACACGCAATTTACTATTATTCGTTGGGACGAACTCGATAAGCAGCTTACTAACCAAATCGTCTTAAAAACAACTGCCCAGAATCGGCCTATTTACGCAGCACTATTTAATTGGGAAGTAGACGATGCACTGCATAAACACTTTCCAGGTAATTGGATTAAATGTGAAACCTTAAAGGACACAACTATCTGGAAAAGACAAAGCCAATAATGTTAACACGTCTTTTTTCGAGATCTCATATCTACACAAGCCTAGGTTTAGGATGTGCTTTATTGTTTGCATGCTTAGTGATTCGCTTTTGGCACCCCGCTTACGGCTTTACTTCATTTCTACAAATGGACACTTCAAGTGATCCAGGAAAGATTGCTGCTTTTAAAGACGAGCCCATTTATATTTACAAAGATACGGGTGGCTATGATGGCCAGTATTATGCCCAGATAGCCTATCATCCCCTGCTTAATGCTAAGGAATTAGTACCAGCTATGGATAGCCTGTCTTACCGAGCTAGGCGCATTCTACCTTCTGCCTTAGCCTATATTTTCGCTTTAGGTAAACCCTACTGGATTGTACAAGTCTACTGCCTACTTAATTGCGCGGCTTGGTTTTTTCTAGCCACCATTTTATGGCGTATTCTTTCAGTGAACGATCTGCGTAGTCTAATTACGTGGATTGGGGTTATGTTTTCAGCTGGGGCACTAGAAAGTGTACGCCTAGCGCTCACCGATTTAATCGCTTTGTGTATTTTAGCTGCAGGAATCCTTGCACTAGAGAGAAATAAAAAAACAAAGGCCGCTTATTTATTTGCAGCAGCAGGGCTGTGCAGGGAAACAGCTCTCTTAAGTGTAAGTGTCTTCTGTAATATAAAACCGGGCGAGAAATGGGTAACAAAAAACCGCATTAAGTTAATTTTAATAAGCGTTTTGCCTCTTAGCCTTTGGCTTTTATATATTCGTTATCAAACAGGTATAATCGATTCAGGCATTGGTAACCTCACTTGGCCCCTATCAGCCTACGTCGTTAAATGGAATGCAACTATAGATGCATTTTATTGGAATGCGGATTTTTCACTTACTCTTACTACACTCCTTGCATTAATTGGGCTAAGCACTCAGGCACTCTACATTTTACGCAACTTTGAAATTTCTAGTCTATGGTGGCGTCTAGGTTTTGCTTACTCAGCACTTATGCTCTTTTTAGGCCAAGCGGTATGGGAGGGCTTTCCTGGTGCAGCTCAAAGAATTCTTCTACCCCTTACCTTAGCGTTTAATGTTATAGCCCGAAGAAGACGTACAGGCTTTGTTGTTATTTTAATTGGTAATTTAACTGTCTTTTCTGGGCTATTAAATCTTAAGGATGTACCTAGCGACTCCCATGAGCTTTCAGCAAGTAGACTAAATAGTGTAGCTTCAGTTATACATATTGAAGACGGCTTTTATGGCTGCGAAAGAACCTACAAACATACCTGGTCATGGTGCAGTGGGCATGGAAAACTCAGCGTTGAAACATGGCCAAAAAATTCAGGTACTATTAATCTCGAATTTAAAATTCGTAGCCTCATACCCTGCCACGTGATTGCTAAAATAGATGGCAAAATCTGTTACTCAGGTGAGGTTACTCCAACTAAAAGTTCAGGCAGCTTGAAGCTTCCCTACAGAAGTGGATCTGCTGTTTTAGAATTTTCTACTGAAAGCCCTGGGGTCAGTGAGTCCTCTGATAGTCATGCAAGGCAACTCGCTTTTGCCCTATATGATGTTACTGTTGTTTCTGTTACTCAATGAGTGCTCCACTCTTACTTGATCTCTCACACACAAGCCACACCCAGGCTAAAACGGGCATTCAACGTGTCGCGGGTGCGTTCCTAGCCCACGCAGCAACAAATACACGTGGCATAACCTATGATCCCTACTTAGGCCAGTGGAGGGCCTTAGAAGCCTGGGAATTAAATAATCTTAGCAGGACTACTCTGGCATCAAAACGGGGCGCTCGTTGGCCATTATCAGCTCAAATACGGGGTAAGCTTAAGCGCCTAGTTAAAGACAACCCATTACACCTCTTAGGAAGTGCTTTATTTGTACCGGAAGTTTTTTCTGCTAAAGTAGCTACTAGGTTGCCTGATTTATTCAAAGCAGTCAGTGGTCCACGCGTCGCACTCTTTCATGATGCAATTGCATTAAGTCATCCGGAATTTACACCCCAAGCAACTTTGGCAAGATTTCCTGCCTATCTGCAAGAGCTCGCACGCTTTGACGCAGTAGTCACTATTTCCGATTATTCTCGCACGCAGCTTTTAGACTACTGGAGTTGGGTTGGACTAAAAAACACTCCTCCTGTAAAAACAATACCTTTAGGAATAGACATGCCTAGTGAGGTGAGTGCACCTAAACGAAGTGACCGCTTAAAAATACTTTGTGTTGGGAGTATTGAAGGTAGAAAAAATCACTTAGCATTATTGCAGGCATGCGAGATATTGTGGCAAAAAGGCTTAGACTTTGAGTTACACTTAATCGGCTTAGCCCAACATCAAACTGCTCACAAAGCACTGGCCTTGATTGCAGAGCTAAAGGCAAAAGCAAGACCACTTAATTATGCAGGAGCTGCAAGCGATGCTGCCAAAGAAGAAGCTTACCAGGCGTGTACTTTTAGCGTTTATCCATCAATTGCAGAGGGCTACGGCTTACCCGTCGCTGAAAGTGTGGCACGCGGCAAACCCTGCATATGTCTAACAAGTGGAGCACTCGGCGAAGTAGCCTTTGAAGGAGGCTGCCTTACCTTAAATTCAGTCGATAAAGACTCCTTAAGTAATGCTATAGAAAGACTCTTAACAACCCCATCCCTATTGACTTTACTCAGTGAGCAAGCTCGTGAAAGACCGATCAGAACTTGGAGTCAGTATGTACTCGAGGTAACAACTTGGCTTAAAGAGATTAAGCCAAACCAGTGATTTAAGTTAACAATGACTCTCGCATTGCCTTTGAAGTGACCGGCACCTTAGGCTGATATTGGTATGGGCCTATCTTTCTTTTCTAAAAGCAAAAATACAGTCGTAGCACGCTGTCAGGAGGACTACGCAACGACTATGCGTAAGCGGTATGCACCGTATTACCATGCCATGGATGCTCAGACAGGTACCCATATTCACCTAGATGGTAAGGATATGATCATGCTCTCAAGTAATGATTACCTAGGTCTATCCTTTCACCCTAAAGTAATCGAAGCATCGTGCGCAGCGATTCACACGTGGGGTACCAGTACAAATGGAGCACGCCCTTCTAATGGCTCACGCAGTTTTCATCTAGAACTCGAAAATAAACTTGCTGCATTTCTTGGTAAGGAAGCCTGCCATGTGCATGCAGCAGGTTACCTTTCATGTATGTCTGCGGTGGCCTCCTTCGCTCAAAAAGGAGATTTAATTTTTGCTGATAAGAATATTCATTCCTGCCTGCTAGATGGAGCAAAAGCTTCTCTAGCCACAGTAGAGCGATTCTCTCACAATCGTCCTGATGACTTTCAAGAGATGGTTTCTACAGCAGCAAGTGACGCACCAAAATTCCTAATCGCAGAGGGCGTCTATTCAATGGAAGGCCATATTGGTAGGTTACCAGAATTAATTAAAATCAGCGATAATTACAAATGCTTCAATATCATCGATGATGCACACGGATTTGGCGTATTCGGAAAACAGGGTCGCGGTACAGTAGACCACTTTGGCCTAACTGATAAAATCGATATTATCTGCGGAAGTCTCTCTAAGTCCCTAGCAAGTACAGGTGGATTTGTGGCTGGATCTAGTGACGTAATCGAGTACATGCGCACCAACTCGAAGCAAACCATCTTTAGTGCAGCTTTAAGTCCAGGCCAAGCAGCAGCAGCGCAAGCTTCACTTGAAATTATGCAAACTGAACCCGAGCATCTTAAAAAGCTTTGGGATAACACGCATCAGTATAAAGCTATCTTAAAGAATCTTGGGCTAGATATCTGGGACAGTGAAAGTCCAGCTGTGCCGATTGTCCTTGGATCGAGGGATAAATGCTATCTGTTCTGGAAAGCACTACTTGAAAAAGGTGTCTTCACAGTTATGTCTATAGCCCCTGCTGTACCAGCTGGAAAAGACTTAATTAGAACCGCTATTTCAGCTCAGCATACCCCAGAACAAATAGAACAAATTGGCCATGCTATGGCCTACGCTTTAAAGCGAATTTAGTGTAGTTAAAATTAATTCTGCAGCATTCGCCCAGGTAGGTAAAGGTCGACTTTGAGCCTGGCTACGTAGCTCACTCAGTCGCCGAGGCTCTAGAATTAATGACCGCACTGCATCTGTCCATACAAGCAGATCATCCGCTTTGAGACTTAAACAGCCGCCTAAATCTGCATTCTCTTTTAACACACTAAGATCGCTGCATATACACGGCACTCCGCTGTATAAAGATTCAAGTAAAGGAAGACCACAGCCTTCAGCACGTGTTGGAAATAAACTAGCACTGGCACGTGCATATAAAGCCTTCATTTGAGCATCTGAAAAATGCGCATGGAAATGAAGTTCTGGATAGCTACGACTAGCCTCGTTAATCTCATCAAGAATAGGTTTACCGAAATGAGGATTTACTCTTCCTGCAAAATGCATCTCGAATTTTAAGCCTTCATCCCAGAGTGTTTTACATACCTGCAAAATAAGAGACTGGTTTTTACGCGGTTCAATAATACCTACACATAAAAAACATGCTTCAGAGGGCTGGGAAGTATGAGTCTGCCGCTCTTGCGTATTAAAATCTGCCCCAAGAGAAAGTAAATCCATCTTAGGAAAATCATTTATTCCCTGCCACTTCCAGAAAGCTAGAATATCTTGGCGCGAATACTCTGAAACTGAAAAGACACGCGTAAAGTGAGCGAGTAACTTCACGTACGTAGGATGGCGAGCGACACTCTTAGGCCACGTCATGTGCGGAAAACGAAGCGGAATTAAATCATGAAAAATGGCTGCTGTTTTACACGCCTTAGCTTCTAAAAAAGCAGTAATACCGGGGCGTTCGTCTTCACTAAAAAGTTCTGCGGTAATAAACCAGTCCTCTTGTGTAACTTGCTTATCCCAACTATCCCAGACGACAGGTGTAACGCGCGATCCAAAGGCTGTGACTAAAGACTGACTTACCCGAGTCAAACCAGAGTGATGACTCGAAGCAGATGTTTTAGTGACATCAAAGTAAATCATGAAGCAATCGCTTGCTGAAAGTGGGTAAATAAACGAGCTGCGTTATGATGCGCATCAAAATTATCAATGACCCACTGCCTAGCTGCAATGCGCAAGTGTTCGGCATATGGATCATCCTGAGATAGCCTCTTAAGTGCGTCTACCCAGCGAGCGGGCTCATCGACAGGTAAAACAAGCCCACTTATACCATCAGTAATGGCTTCGGTAGTTGCTGCGGTTGGTGACGTAATGACAAGAACTCCAATCGACATTGCTTCAGGAATAACATTAGGCAGTCCATCTCTGTCACCACTGGGTGCTATAACACCGGTATGCAGTAAAACGTCTGACACTGATAACGCAGTCCAGACTTCATGCTGATTTAAATGACCTTCAAAGGTAACATCTGCAGCAATGCCTAAACTACCTGCAAGTTTTTCAAGCGTACTACGCAGAGGTCCCTCGCCTACAATACGTGCTTTAAAAGGAATTCCAGAAGCCTTCAGGGCTGCATAAATACGCAACTGATGATCGATCCCCTTTTTATCAACAAGGCGCGCTATGCATAGAAGCCTAAGGGGTATACGCAGTGCACGCAGTGGCTTAAGTGGTGCGATACGATCTAAGCCGCGTCTGATACAGTGAATGCGAGAATCCTCAATTCCGCGCTTAAGTAGCTCTGTGCGTCCCATCTGAGTTGAGGTGTGAATAAAGTAAGCAGGCTTTAATTTTTCATTTAACCACCAATCTCCACCATGTTCAAAAAGATCATAGGCGTGTGCAGCAGCACTATAGCGGTGGCCATCAATTTGAGCGAAAATCCAGGCAGCTGTTGCAGGAGCTCCTCCCCATGCAGCGTGAATTAAAGTGGGACGATGTTTACGAAATTTTCTAGCGTAATAACACGCAAAACCTGCACCAAGCATGTTTTCCCAAAAGTTAATCCAGCAAGGTGCTTTGCGTGTCAGCAAACCTTTAAGTAACTGACCTAGTACTTTAGGCTTACGCATACCTTCATAGGGGATAAGCCAGAAAAGCGTAAGTAGTCTCCACATCGAAAAACGCGTAACAGGCATACCACGAAACGAAGAAGCCCCACCAAACATCGAATATAACTCTAAGCTCACTCCCTTGGAGCGCATTGCAATGACTTCACGCTGCAGAAACGTTTCTGTTGGATTTGGAAACGTCGTAAACAAATACGCAATGACCGGAGTATCCGTAGGCAAGGTGTTAAGTTAGGCTATGCCATTAGGCCTCATCGAGCAGGACCCCAGCGGCGTGTGAAAGGATAATAAATAAATAAAGGGCGGCCTACAACATCAGGTGCAGGGACATAACCCCACACACGACCATCTGAACTATTTGAAGAGTTATCTCCCATAGCAAAAAAAGATCCTTCAGGAATAGTGAGTGTTTGGCCCGTATATAGATATCTTGCACCGTAAAGAGTTTCGCCTGCGGTATAACCTGTGTATGGAGCTACTCGTTTAGCATTAAGATCAAAAGATCTTGCACCAGTAATTGGCTTATTATTGCGATAAAGTACTGGGGCCTTCACTTCGAGCACATCGCCCGGCACTCCCACTAAACGCTTGATGTAGTACTGATCTTGGCCAATGGCAGCAATATTACCTGTTTTAAAGACAAAGCCCTGACCCACTTGAGGTCTAAAAAAATGATAGCTTACACGGTCAACAAAAAGTTGATCTCCTGTCATGAGATCAAAACGTACAATAGGTTGCCCAGCTACAGCTTCTTTAGGTAGCGGCACAAGAACGGCAGGAATTAAAGAACTTGAGCTCTCATCGACCTTAATATCATGACGAATAAATTTCTGCTCAGTAACCATCTTATCCCAGTACTGATCAAAGGCCTCACGGGTTCCGAAGATTGTCTCGATCATTAATTTATCAAAATCACTGAAGTCCTCAGGAACACGCACTGTAGTTGCATCTCCATCAACATAAAAGGTGTACTCGCGGTAAATCGCTGAAGTCATACGCCAAGTACGTCCACTCTTTAGGGTGTAACCCATACGACCCTTACCAATGAAGGTTGCCGAAATAGCACCCGACTTGGGAGCAACTGCTTCACAGCGCTCTGCACCAAATGCAGCCATACGTATGATACGTTCAACAGAGCCTGGAGCAACAGAGCCTGGAGGGAAATTTTCCGCAGTCATACCGTAGTAGGTAGGCCACATCGAATTAGTCGGTATCTTAAAGGGCTGAACAAAATAGGTTCTAATCCCTAAAATAACGATCGCTGCGACTAAAAAGAATTCAATATTTTCTGTAAGAGAGGTCTTAGGATAAATCGAGTCTCCTGTTTTTTGAAGTATACCCTCTAAGGATTCGATCCCTAGTTTAATTTTTCCAACATCTGCTTTTTCTTTAAGAAGCACACGTAAGGCTGCACGTCTTTGATCAAGTTCTTGAAGCTCATTAGCTCTGAGTACATCTCGTCTAAAATGCCATACCTTGTCGGCAAGCTCCAACCAGTTAACGGCATTTTGCCGCATTTTCTTTTCTTGGGATGCAAATAATCCAAACACGAGTAAGCCTTTAAATTATTGATTTTTGAGGACCTGAATAAATGCGTCTGAGGGAATGGAGACTTTACCAAACTGTTTCATCTTCTTTTTACCTTCTTTTTGTTTATCTAAGAGTTTTCTCTTTCTAGAGATATCACCACCGTAACATTTAGCAGTCACATCTTTGCGCATTTCCTTAACGTTGTCACGAGCGATCACCTTACCACCTATGGCAGCCTGGATCGCGACTTTAAACATTTGAGGAGGTATAATTTTAGCTAGCCGTTCACAAAATTCACGGCCGCGGCCATCTGCCTTGTCACGGTGTACAATACTTGCAAAAGCGTCCACAGGATCACCGTTTACTAATATTTCCATCTTCACTAGATCAGAAACTCGATATTCACCTGGTTCATAATCCATTGAACCGTATCCGTGGGTTACACTCTTTAATCGGTCATTAAAATCGACTAAGATTTCATTTAAAGGAAGTGCACAGGTAAGCATGACCCTATTGGCATCGAGCGTATCGGTATGATCAACCGTTCCACGCTTCTCCATGATCATTGCCAGGATATCACCCATCGAATCATTAGGAATATGAATCGAGGCCTTAATTGTAGGCTCACTAATTTGCTCAATAATTCCTGCATCCGGTAAATTTACAGGATTATCGACTTCCATTAATTCGCCCGCGTAAGTCTTAACCTTATAAATAACGCTTGGGTATGTAGAAATAATATCCACATCGTGCTCACGGCGTATACGCTCCTGGATAATTTCCATATGGAGCAGTCCTAAAAAGCCGCAACGAAAACCAAAGCCTAAAGCGACTGAACTTTCTGAGGAATATACAAAAGCAGAATCATTTAATCGTAAACGGCCTAGGGCAGCCTTCAATTTTTCGTAGTCATTACTATCAATCGGATAAAGACCACAAAACACCATCGGTCTTACTTCTTTATAGCCCGGCAACATTTCTGTAGCGGCTTTATTTGCAAGAGTAATGGTATCTCCTGTTTTAATATCCGAAGGCTCTTTAATACTGGAAACAATATAGCCCACATCACCCGGCCCAAGGGATGCAATCTTTTCCATCTTAGGCATGAAAATACCCACTTCTTTTACTTCAGCTTTCTGGCCAGTACTCATCAGAAGCATCATGTCTCCCGCTTTGATAGTACCTGAGAACATACGCACATAGGCGATTACACCTCGGTAAGAATCGTAAATTGAATCAAACACTAAGCAGCGAGGTTGTTTATACTCTGTCCACCGTGGAGGTGGTATACGACTTATAACCGCTTCTAAAATATCCGTGATACCGATACCAGATTTACCACTGGCAAGAATCACTTCTTCTTCTGGAATAGTTAAAATATCTTCGAGCTGCTTAATGCACATTTCCAAATTTGCGCTTGGCAGATCAATTTTATTGATAACAGGAATTACTTTTAATTTCTGCGCGAACGCAAGGTGTGCATTAGCAACGGTCTGAGCCTCTACGCCCTGGGCTGCATCGATTAAAAGTAACGCCCCTTCACAGGCAGCTAAACTCCGGGATACCTCGTAGGAAAAATCTACGTGGCCAGGAGTATCCATCAAATTAAGTTTATAGGTTATACCATCTTTTGCCTTATAATGCATAGTCACGGGATGTGACTTGATAGTAATACCGCGCTCCTTTTCTAAATCCATGGAATCCAAATGCTGTGCAGTAAGCACACGGTCGGAGACTGTATTAGTCTGTTGAAGCAAGCGGTCAGACAAAGTCGTCTTACCGTGGTCAACGTGAGCGATGATACAAAAATTGCGTGTGTACAGTTCAGACATGGATCAAGCGGACAAATCAGAAAATTCTGAGAAAGATTTAACTATCCAAGTCTTCTCGGTTCTACGAGCAAGCCCTGATAAAACGCCACCAGGTCCAAGTTCCCAGAACTCACTGACACCGGCGGCCGCGGCTGAGCGCATACAGTCTTCCCAGAGTACCGGAGAGACTACTTGTTTTACTAGCGCTTGCTTAATCGATGAAGCATCATTTACAAAACTTCCTGTAGTATTTGTTAAGATGCGTAACTTAGGTTCATGAAAAGTAATCGTACTTAAATAATTTTCGAATGCTTTACGAGCAGGCTCCATTAAGCGGCTGTGATAAGCACCTGCTACATTTAGCGGAATCACTTTTTTCATTCCACGTTCTTTAGCGCCGAGCACAGCCTGCTCTACTTTTGCTTTTTCTCCAGAAATAATGATTTGCCCTGGAGCATTAAAGTTAGCGGCCTCGATGCCAAAATCAGTACATAGGCTTTGAACGGCATTCCTTTCTTCGCCAATAACAGCAGCCATACTGCCTACAGTACTTTCACAGGCCTCCTGCATTAAGCGCCCTCTTTCAGCGACAATTCTTAACCCTGTAGCGAAATCAAAAACCCCTGCTGCAGCGCAGGCTGTCACCTCACCCAGACTCAGTCCAAGGACAGTAGTTGGCTTAACTAAATCTGGCTTTAATTCCTTAAGGGCAGCAAGTAACGCAAGCCCATGAACATATAAAGCAGGCTGACAGACCTTGGTCTGGGTAAGCTCTGCCTCAGGTCCTTCAAAGCTGACTTGGGTAAGACTCCAGCCCAAAACAGCATTCGCTTCATTATAAAGCGCTTGGGCAGCAGGGGAACTCGCTACAAGCGAATTACCCATCCCTACCTTTTGGGCGCCCTGACCGGCAAATATGAGTGCAAGTGACATATCTTGTAAACCCACCAGACAATAGTCCAAATCCCCTAGTTCCAAGCCTTAAACATCGCTGTTTTGGCTGATTGCCATACGCACAAGCTTGGTATCTAGTAGTAATAACACGCCATGAAGCATCGCCCGTTAACTGGTTCGATCACTGCACTCGTCACTCCTTTCCACAATGGGAAGGTGGACACCAAGGATTTACGTAAACTCGTAGAATTCCAAATCAAGGGTGGAATCAATGGGCTAGTTCCCGTTGGCACCACGGGAGAATCCCCAACCCTGGATCATGAGGAGCATATTGATGTGGTTCGCGAAGTCATTGCAGCCTCTCGAGGAAGGGTCCCTGTCATCGCAGGTACAGGCTCTAATTCTACAACAGAAGCGGTCGGTTTAACTGAACTTGCACATCAAGCCGGTGCAGATGCTATGCTTGTCGTAGCTCCCTACTATAATAAACCAAGTGCCGAAGGCTTATTTAGACATTTTTCTTCAGTAGCTGATGTCACTGATAGACCTATTATTTTATATTCTATCCCAAGCCGCTGCGGCATTGAAATTCCTGTTTCAGTCATTGAGCGCCTTGCAGGAAAATACACCCATGTACGCTGGATTAAAGAAGCCGGCGGTAGCGTAGACCGTGTAGACCAAATCAAGAATGCTCTGGGTAATGATATAACAGTACTTAGTGGTGATGATAGCCTCACCCTGCCCTTCATGGCTGCTGGGGCCGAAGGTGTTATCAGTGTTGCTTCAAATCTTTTTGTTAAAGAAGTAGTCAAAATGGTTAACCTCGCCCTGGGAAATGACTATACAGCGGCGCGCAAAATTCATCGCAAGATGAGCAATATCTTTAAGACTATATTTATTGAGCCAAATCCTGTTCCTATAAAAACAGCGCTCGTTAAAGCTGGCATTATAAAATCAAGTGAAGTCAGAGCTCCGTTGTGCGAAATGACTACAGCAAATCACCTCATTTTAGAGCGAGCGCTCGAGGCTCTTAAGCGCTAATATAGCTATGGCAATTTCCATTTTACTAAACGGTTATAAAGGTCGTATGGGGCAAGCAGTAATCGCTGCCTGTAGCGATTTAGGAGTAACTGTAGGTGCACAAGTTGATGTAGGAATTGATCCTACTTCTGCGATAGATACCTGTGATGTAATCATTGATTTTAGTTCTCCTAAGGCAACGCAGGGACTACTCGAACTCGCGAAAGTAAAAGGCAAAGCAATTGTTATTGGAACAACAGGTCACACTGCTGAAGAAAAAAAATTACTTCTACCAATCGCATCTCAAGTGCCATGTGTTTGGGCTGGAAACTTTTCAGTAGGTGTTAATCTACTCTTTGCTTTAACTCGTCAGGCGTCACGTATTTTAGGAAGCGATTATGATGCTGAAGTAATCGAAATGCATCACCGCTTTAAGAAAGATTCTCCCAGCGGAACAGCTGCTCGACTTTTAGAAATTATTTTAGAGGAGCGTAAATTAAATACTGATGCATTACGCCATGGCCGAGAAGGCATTACAGGTGAAAGAACAAACACTGAAGTTGGCGTTCACTCCCTACGTGGTGGTGACGTTGTTGGAGATCATACCGTTTTATTTGCTGCACTAGGAGAACGTTTTGAACTCACACATAAAGCATCTGACCGTGCTATTTTTGCACGTGGTGCAGTGCGTGCTGCGCAGTGGGTATCAGGTCGTAAGCCTGGTGTTTACGATATGCAAGATGTGCTTGGTTTAGCTTAATATCACTCGTGATTACTTCTGTTCAAGGAACCCTTACCTTTGCTTCAACGCTTAAGGCGATTATAGAAATTAATGGCCTTGGCTATGAGGTAAATATTCCTCTAACAACGTCGGAAAAACTTCCCGCCTTAGGATCCACAGTAAAATTACATACCCTAGTTATTTACCGTGAAGATTCGCAAAATATGTATGGCTTTTCATCCACTCAAGATCGCGATTTCTTTAGGCTGATGATTGAGCACGTGTCAGGTGTAGGTCCCAAAGTTGCTTTAAGTATTATGAGTCGGCTGTCTCTACCACTCCTTGAAAATGCGATCCGTTTAGGTGACGTAGCTACCCTGGCAAAATGTCCTGGAATTGGGCGCAAAACTGCAGAGCGCTTAATTATAGAATTAAAAACAAAGGTAGGTGGTATTTCCACAGATAGCGCATTTGCAACCGAAGCCTCAGCTGAAGGAAACGTTGTTAATCATCAACGCGACGCTATTTCAGCACTCATAGCACTTGGCTATAAAGCTCAAGATGCAGACCAATCTGTTCGACAAGCAATCTTACTGTTAGGCCCTAAAGCAACAACCGAGGCTTTAATTAAAAAAGCACTCGGTTAAAGTTTAGCGCTGGAAGTGAAACGCTGCGTTTTGAACCTGTACGTCAGGTTGATTGTTATAGGAAGGTGTTAATTCAACAGGTAGTGCTACAGGTAGCACTCTGAGTTGATTAATATTCATTCCTGCAGGCGTTTGCATTTGGCGTATCGCCTGAAGCTGCATTTGCATCTGCACTTGTTGCATTTGCTGCATCCATGCCAGTGAATTATTAGGCACTTGGTTAATTAAAGTATTCGATTGTTCAGCAGGTGCTGAAGTCAGCGTTAAATCACGCAGCGCAACAACAGACTGTAAAGCAGGTTGCTGATAGGCAACTTGCTGGAAGCCTTGTTGCACTGAAGGAGATTGATTAGTAACTGCAACCAATTGTGGTGCTGTTGATTTACTACTAGGCTCTTGATGCCTAATGGCTAAAAAGATTGCAATACACGCTGCTGCTGCAAGACCCGCTGAATAAAAAGCATTAGACCAATCACGACGCGGTTCCTCAATTTTAACTTGAGGCACCGTATCTTCTGTAAATTGAGCAGCTAAAATCGAGCATGCTTTATCCATCTGACAGTACTGACGATAGATTTGACGCCTCTTAGGATCACTTAAGACCTCGGCCTCCAAACGAATAGCATCAGAAGCACTGATCTCGTGATCTACGTACAAATTAAGTAAGGCAATAAATTCTGAGTCGTTCATTTAAAATCCTCCCCGAGTTCAGCACGCAATGTTTCACGAGCACGAGCAATTCGGCTTTTTACCGTACCAATAGAGATACCCAAAATAGCTGAGATCTCTTCGTAGGATAAATTTTTAACATTTCTTAAAATTAAGATTTCCCGGTGCTTTGCACCAAGGTTTTCCATGCTTTCACTGATCTTATCAATTAACTCCTGATTGACGGTAATGTCGTCCGGACTTTCCACTTCGGCAGGAATAAGGTCCGCTAAGGTTGAATCGGATTCATCACCTAAAGGAGCATCAAAGGATACTGACTTATCGCGTTTACGCCTCCACCAGTACCAATAGCGGTTACGGGCTAAATTGGTAGCTATCTGGTATAGCCAAGTTGAAAAGGCTGAATCACCCCTAAAATTGACCAAACCTTTGTGAGCACGAATAAACGCATCTTGCGTAACTTCTTCAGCATCTTGCTGGTTACGTAATAATTGGTGCACCATGGAGTATATCCTGCTCCAATAGCGCTGTACCATCTCATCAAATGCCGCTTGATCCCCATTTTTAAAGCGGTCCACCAAAATACGGTCGAGGGCAACTTCTTGAGCTTTCATAGACATACGTGATGTCTCTGTCTGATCCGAATATTTGGTAATTGTTCCCACAGAATTGATTTAAAAGATCACTTTACCTCTTACAGGCCAAACGGTCAATAGAGGCTAATATATAGAATATTTTAAATTTTGACCTTGTCGCAGAGGAAGGTTCCCTTTTGAACAATCCCTCAACTATGCAAGATTTAACCGAATTCCGTGATTTAGTCGCTTCGATCAAAACAGATCGACAAAACCAAAAAGATAAAGAAAAACGTGATGGTTGGACAAAATACGTGTCCTTATCCATGATTTTCATAGCGGTCCTTGCTGCTGTAACTACCCAAAAAGGCGCTGGCTTCTCATCTACGGTAATGAAAAAGCTCAACGAAGCTACGTTCAACCAAGCTGCAGCATCTGACCAATGGGCACTCTACGAGGCAAAGAGCATTAAGCAAAGTCTTGTCGAAAATCAGGTTGATTTACTTAAAGACGTATCCGCAAAGGACCTTAAATCTATAGCTCCACTTGAGGCTAAAGCTAAACGCTATAACTCAGAAAAGGGAGAAATCATGAAAGAAGCTCAAAATCTTGAGAAAGCACGTGATGAAGCCCGCAAGAATGCTGAAAGAGCAGGCTTTTTAGGTGGACAGATGGGTCTAGCAGCTACCCTTTTCCAAGTAGGCATAGCCGTTGGTGGTGTTTGCTTAGTTATGAAGAAAAAAGAGCTGTGGTACATCTCGTTGTCACTCGGGGCACTTGCAACATTGCAAATGATTCGAGTACTCTATTTTCTCTAATTTATCTTTTAGGTCAAAAGCCTTGCATTTGCCTCTCGCCAAAACGGTACTTGGGCGTGTAAAGCTTAAGGTCTGACAGATGATTTAGAGTGTGTAGCTGGACATGGGTTGGTAGCTCAATGGTAGAGCAGCGTCCTTTTAAGTCGTTGGTTCCGGGTTCGAATCCCGGCCGACCCACCAGCTACACCTCTTATTTTTTATTGTTTCAAAACGGTTAAAATTCTTGCGGCTCACGTAGTTGCTGCACAGTGTCTTACAAGCTTATGAACTCTGCTTCGCGTATTCTCTGTCTCGCTACACTTAGCTTAACGGTCTTTATTACCGGCTGCTCGAAAAAGCCGCTCAGGCCTGATCCAGGCCAGACTGTTCTTGGACCTCAGGCAGGTGGCCAAGGCTCCCTGAATCCTTCTGATGTTAATACACCAACAGATCTTTCTGCACGCGATGGTTTCGTAGGTAACGAACTACGCAACGTACTTGAGCCAGTTTATTTTGCTTTCGATAAATCATCGATTGCTCAATCCGAGAGAGCAAAGATTCAAGCTGCTAAGGATTACTTAGCTAAAAACCCATCCTACCATATTCTCTTCGAGGGTCATAGCGATTGGCGTGGCACTTCAGAGTACAATCTAGGTCTTGGTGATCGCCGTGCAAATGAAGCAAAGAAATATTTAATTAGCCTCGGAGTTAGTGCTGACAAAGTCGATACACTCTCCAAGGGTAGCGAAGATTCTAAGAAAGACGCTGATGCAGAAACAATGAAGCATGACCGTCGTGCTGAAATCGTTATCTTAAAAGGCCCAGGTGGTGCACCAGCACCAGCAGGTGGAGCAGAAGCTCCAGTAACAAAATAAGCTTTTAATTTTTAAATCAAAAAGCCCCGGAATTACTTCCGGGGCTTTTTTTGTCTTAAATTAAAGTTTAATTAAATACCAGCAACAGAAGCGAAAATACTCTCTGCAGTAGCAATTCCCTTCTTCATGACTTCAAGGCTAAAGCCTTCATTAGGGGCATGCAGGTTATCTTCAGGCAAGAAAAGGCCTAGCATGATAGAATCTAGGCCAGTAGCGGCCTTAATCTGAGCAATGATAGGTACACTGCCACCTTCCCGTAAATAAAGAGGAGCCTTACCCCAGTACTTCTGAACTGCAGCATCCGTTGCACGAAACGCTTGAGCTAGCACCTTAGATTGATCAACAGGTGTATTGGAGCGGTCCGGAGGAACTACGACATAGGCATCACCTTTATGTTGATCTATAAATTCAAGTTTAACTCCACTTGGGGCTCGTGATTTAATTGCTGCAATAACAAGTTGCTTAATTTTATCGGGATCTTGATTAGCCACCAAGCGGCAGCTAATTTTTGCAAATGCCTTGCTTGGTATCACAGTCTTAGTGCCCTCACCTTGATAGCCACCACCGATACCATTAAATTCTAAGGTTGGTGCAAAACGAACCGCTTCAAACGGAGTAAGGCCTGGTGAAGTATAGAAAGAATCAATGCCTAAAAATTCAGCATATTTTTTCTCATCTCCACCTAATTTTTTAAGCTGCTCACGCTCCCATGGATGAACATCAAGTACGTCATCGTAAAAACCAGGCACATTCACACGGCCATCTGGTGTATGCAGGGATGCACAAATTTCTGTGAGTGCTTGAATAGGATTACGCAAAACACCTCCATGCAGTCCTGAATGCAAATCACTCTTAGGTCCCGTGACTTGAAGATCAAACAAAGTCATGCCGCGTAAGCCACAAGTAATCACTACCTGATCTGACGTAGGCAAAAGCGTATCGGAGAGATACACGAAATCTGCTTTCTTTAAACGAGCGGCATATGTTTTTAAAAATTCAGGAAAACTTGGGCTACCCATTTCCTCTTCACCCTCGACTAAAAACGTAATATTAAGAGGCAGATTAGGATTTTTTTCTAAAAGATACCCTATAGCCGCAATATTTGTCATTAGCGGACCCTTATTATCTGCAGCTCCTCTGCCATAAATCCGTGTACCAATAATCGTGGGTTCAAATGCAGGTGTCTTCCACAAATTTAGAGGATCTGCAGGTTGCACATCGTAATGCCCGTAAATAACCACATGTGGCCAAGCGGGATTACCGATTCTTTCAGCATATACAATGGGGTGCATGGCTGTGGGAACAACCTCCACTTTAAAGCCGAGTTCTCCTAAAATACTGGAGACAAATTTTTGTGCCCCAAGCATCCCTTCTTTCTGCATCGAATCAGCTGAAATACTGGGATGACGAATGAATTCTTTTAATTTTTCAACAGGATCAAACATAAGGCTTAGGTTATGCGAAAATTTCGCACGGGCAAATTCTTTAGCTTAATGTTTAAAATGTCTAATACCGGTAAATATCATAGCCATACCCCGCTCATCTGCGGCCTTTATGACTTCAGCATCCCGGACTGAACCTCCAGGCTGAATTGCAGCACTTGCACCAGCCTCAGCGGCAGCTATGAGTCCGTCAGCAAAGGGAAACAGTGCCTCACTAGCAATTGCACTGCCCTTCAAACTAAGCCCTGCCTCAGAAGCCTTCCATACAGCGATTCTAGAACTATCTACACGCGCCATTTGGCCTGCTCCTACACCCAGGGTTTGCTCATCTTTAGCATACACAATAGCGTTTGATTTAACATGCTTACACACCCTCCATGCAAACATAAGGTCTGCCATTTCTGAAGCACTTGGAGCACGCTTAGTGACTACCTTAAAAGAATTCACATCACCTAGGGTACGATTTCTATCCTGCACTAATACACCACCAATCACTGAGCGAATTTCTTGTAAAGATTCTGATCCAGCCAAGCCGTCCGTACTTGCAGGTCCTGACTTTGCAATCATCAGACGTAGGTTTTTCTTTTTTCCAAGTAAGGCTAAAGCCTCATCACTAAAACGAGGTGCAATAATTACCTCAGTGAAAATATCCGCAATCTGACTAGCTAGCCCAATATCGAGTGTTCGATTAACAACAATAATTCCCCCAAAGGGTGCCTGCTTATCCGTTGCGTATGCTTTTTCCCATGCGGCTTCCAAGGTATCTGCGTTAGCTACACCGCATGGATTGGTATGTTTTAAAATCGCAACACATGGTCTTTGGAATTCAGCGATCAGATGCGCGGCTGAAGTAATATCTAAAATATTATTATAACTTAATTCCTTACCTTGTAGCTGCTGAAAGTGATCGTGGAATGTACCGTAAAGAGCTGCCTGCTGGTGCGGATTCTCCCCGTAGCGCAGACTCTGAGCTTTCTTCCATGATAGATTTAGTACTGCAGGAAATCCTGCCAGATCGCTTAAGTCAGGACCACTAGCTTCAGCCTCTTCTTTAACTAAGTAAGCTGAAATAGCGGCGTCATAGGCAGCTGTTCTTTGAAATACTTTTGTGGCAAGACGTCGTCTTAATTTATGAGCCTGTTCTTGCGTACCCTTCAAACTTACAAGTACTTCAGAATAATCATCTGGGTCACAAAGGACAAAAACACTTTCAAAATTCTTAGCAGCACTGCGCAGCATCGATGGTCCGCCAATATCTATATTTTCAATCGCTTCTTCAAATTCAACATCAGGCTTGGCTACGGTTTGCTCAAATGGATATAAATTTACGACGACTAAATCGATCAGATCGATTCCGTTTTTCTTAGCTTCTTCTAGATGCGAGGTTTTATCCCTACGGCATAAAAGTCCGCCGTGAATCTTAGGGTGTAATGTTTTTACACGACCTTCCATAATTTCTGGAAACCCTGTGTGAGTGCCAACCTCAGTTACTGGCAGGCCTGCACCTGCAAGTAGCTTAGCTGTGCCACCTGTGGAAAGCAGGGTAAAGCCATGCTCTTTTACTAAAGCCGTCGCAAAATCGACGAGGCCTCGTTTATCACTAACAGAAAGAAGCGCGAATTTAGCCATGAGTCATTACAGACAAGACAGACTCGGGCCTAACGAAAAGCAAAAAGGAAGCCTCTTAGACGGTTGCAACTCACTTATTTTGGAGTAGGCTAAGCTTTGCTTGAGTACATTATCCGTAGCACTCCCTGGGCTTAGCGCCCGTCTAGACAAACTACACTACCATCACGGTGGTGTGAACCTGCCTACAGATAAGCCTCACGCCTTTGTTTACTATATCACCATTAAAAATGGCTCAGATCGGGCAATCCAACTCTTAGGTAGAAAATGGGTTATCGAACACGCTGATGGAACTAGCCTAGTCGTTGAAGGTGATAAGATTGTGGGAGAGACACCCCGTTTAGCACCTGGGGAACACTTCACCTACAATAGCTACCATATTACCCACTGTAATGCCCTAGCCTGCGGAAGTTTCCACGGTATCGATGAGTTGGGTCACAAAATCCACGTCATTTTACCGTCATTCCAAATTATAATTCCTACGAGTTAATCAGGCTTAAGCATACGAGAAGCGGTCCTCCAGATGTGCAGAAATGCAGGGGAGAATTCAGCCTCATTTTGAACAATACGCTGATTTAACTCAGCTGGAGAATACCAGCGCCCTGTCTCAATTTCTTCGGGATGTAGCACAAAAGGGCCTTCGTGTTTGAGGACATAGACCCACACAAACTCCCTACCCGTTTGATCACATGCCTCTAAGTAAAACCAGCGCTTTATAAGCACACTTAGCTTAATACCTAATTCTTCACCTAGTTCTCGAGGGGCCGCAGTATCGTAGTCTTCTCCGCTATCGACATGCCCAGAGCATGAAGAGTCCCATAGGCCTGGACACATGTCCTTAAGTAGAGACCTTTTTTGCAGAAAAATCTCTCCTGCCTTATTAAACACAAACACATGAATTGCTCGGTGCAGCAGACGCTTAGCATGTACATCCTTACGCAGGGCTTTACTGATCACACGGTCAGATTCATCCACCACATCAAACCATTCCTCTTTAAGAGCCATGAAGACTGGGATTATAGCTCTCAGGCGGCCGAGGCGATTGCATTTTTAAACCTAGCCTCACATTTCGTATCTTTTTTCCGTGGCTTCCGGCCACACAACGGTTAAAAAACTAGTATGCCTAAGATCGATGTAAGCAAAATTACCGCCATCCTTAAGAAAAATCAGATTGATCCAGCACTGTTCAAGCGGCTCATGGAAGAGATCAATTTAGCGGTTCAACCTGATAGCGGTGAAGAGCTTCCTCCTCCGATCAAAAAACAGTATGTTATTTTGGTCAGTGACCCAAATAACAAGTTTCCAAAGACTGATTTCGTTGGCTGGGTTCTACAAATGCCAGAAGACGAAAGCCCAGCAACAATCGAAGATCGTATCTTTAAGAGTGTGTACGATTATAATACGACCAAAAAAGGCGTTCTCTACCCTGCTAGAACAGTCGGTGAGGCAATGGAGAATGTGCCTGCTAAATTCTTTAAGGAAACTGAAGTATGGGTAAAAACCAAAACACCTGTAATCATACTTAAAACAGATAACGAAATTCCTAAGGAATAACGTAAGAGTTATAGTTTGGGTAGGCCGTAACTTTCAGGCTTAAAGCCGCGTTCTTTAACTGCACGTGCGAGTGCTTTAATATCGAGACTATCTCCCGCTGTAACGCTTGATTCACTGTACCAATTTTCAGCCATTTCTAGAGCGAATTGAAGATGCTTACTGCGTGAGGCAACGGTGCGTTCATCAAACGCGTACATCGAATAAACTTCTGCTAATTTTCCTTCAGGAGTAAAATAGCCAATGTTTAATGCAATCTGAGTATTATGCATCCAAAACTGCATCTGCTGGGGCTGGTCAAAAAGAAAGATCATGCCCTCGTCTTGACTCAAATGAGGCCGATTCATCAGACCGTGTTCTAATTCATTAGGCAAAATTGCGATTTGCATATGGACTGTCTTAGCACCCACTAAAATATCAAAATGATCGTTCACAGATTTAAGAATTGTGGGTGCAGCGGAGGTTTCCTGCTGTGCTTTACAACCCGACATGACAAGGCCAATCATGGCAAGTATGCCGTAGGTACTCAAAGTACGTCTAAAGCAGGCCTTAAAGGGGCATAAAAGGCCTAAAAAGGAACTAAAAACCGGATTTGCGTTTTTCACTGAAAGTTTAGGTAATAACAGACAGAGGATAACTCAACTTTTGTTTTCAACTATTATGAGCCAAAAAGCAGCCGTCTTAATTTATGCTGATACTGAACGAAGTGCTGACGCACTTTATTTTGGGCGAGTTGGCGTCCCTGATGCTTTCGTTGCCTTCGAAGCTCGTGGCAAGAAATACGCCATAGTCAGTGCCCTTGAATTTTCCCGTGTTAAACGAGACTCTGCTTTTGATATCGTTCTTCCTCTTGAAGAATATCACGCCTTAGCCCGTAAGACATGGCCTGGTAAACCAATTGGGGCTGCTGAAATCATTGTCCTACTAGCCCGCGAATTAAACCAACACCACATTGTTGTTGGTGCAGATTTTCCAGCAGGACTGTATAGTAAGTTATGCGCTCGCGGTCTTAAACCTACTATTGCTGAAGGTCACCTTTTCCCTTCACGTGAAATTAAAACTAAAGAGGAAGCGGAATGTTTACGCTTAGGTAATGCATGCAGTGCTGCGGGGATTGCAGCTGCCCACAAAGCCCTTAGTCAAAGTAAGATCAAGGGACGTAAATTAATTTATCAAGGCAGTGAACTCACCAGTGAGCGTTTACGCATGGTCGTTGAAAAAACATGTCTTGAACATGGTGGAGTATCTTTAAACACAATCGTTGCAGGTGGTGATCAAGCGTGTGATCCCCATCACAGGGGCAGCGGCCCTCTTAGACCAAATGAATTAATAATAGTTGATGTATTCCCACGTCTTAGTGCCAGTGGCTACTACGGCGACATGACGAGAACTTTTTTGAAGGGTAAAGCAAGTGATGCCCAAAAAAAAATCGCAATAGCAGTTCTAGAAGCACAAAAAGCAGCCATCGCGAAGGTAAAAGCAGGCACAGCTGGAAAAGAAGTACATCAAGCAGTGCTTGATACTTTCAAAAAACATCATTTCGAAACAACCACCGATGCACATGGCTCGAAGGGCTTTTTCCACGGTACAGGTCACGGTCTTGGCCTTGAAGTACATGAAGCGCCACGGATGAATAAGACTGCAGATATGCCTCTTAAACTCGGTACAGTAGTTACTGTAGAACCTGGCCTTTATTATCCTGGTATTGGTGGCTGCCGTTTTGAAGACGTGGTTCAAGTCACAGCAAGTAAACCACGCATGCTCTCAGAGGCACCCTACACTTGGGAAATTAAGTAAGTTTTTTATTTCATCATGAAGCACCTACCCCAACTGCTTAAGAAGATCGCTAAACGTAAAATCTTAGTGATTGGAGATATCATGCTCGATCACTACTTCTGGGGTGACTCAAATCGTATTTCCCCAGAGGCCCCAGTCCCAGTAGTAAATGTCTTTAATGCAACCGATACAGTTGGTGGTGCTGCAAATGTAGCTAACAATATAGCTGCCTTAGGTGCTCAAGTTGAAGTGATTGGCGCAGTGGGTCGTGATTACAACGGCGATAAATTACGCGCTAACCTAAAAGACCATGGAATTAGTTTTGATGAAAACTTTGTTCTTAAAGAAATAAAAACAATTACTAAGACAAGAGTCTTGGTGCGTAACCAGCAGTTATGCCGTCTTGATCACGAAGATAATCCAAGCGCTTACAGGAAACTACTGGAAGATCCAAAACGCTGGAAAAGACTCGAAGCTAAGATTAAAAAAGTAGATGGCATTATTCTTTCAGATTACGCTAAAGGGGTGCTGTCTACTCCACTGATTGCCCAACTGGAAAAACTCGCACGCAAGTACGGTAAGTTCATTGCCCTGGATCCAAAACCATCCAGTGGTAATTTATTTTATAATTTTGATGTCATCACACCTAATCGCCGTGAGGCATTTGAATTAGCAGGTCTTGGCAATGATGAAGACCACGTTAATTTAGATGCTGTCTGTAATCATATTTGGACTAAGTATGCTCCAAAGGCACTCGTCATTACTCTTGGTGCAGATGGAATGCTCACAAGTATCAAAGGTAAGGTTAAAAAAATCATTCCTACTGCAGCACGCCAAGTCTATGACGTGTCAGGTGCAGGTGACACAGTAATTGCAGCCTTAGTACTTGCGATGACTTCAGGAGCAACACTGGATGAAGCAACCCACTTTGCGAATGCAGCTGCAGGAGTTGTTGTTGGAAAATTAGGGACTGCAACTGTAAGTCCTGAAGAACTGACTGCCTACGTTAATGGATAGTAAAACTAAAGCTCTGTTTTTAGACAGAGATGGAACATTAATAATCGACCGAGTCTACCTCAGTGATCCTGCAGGCGTTGAACTCATTTCTGGTACTATACAGGCCTTAGATTTAGTGATTAAACATGGCTACAGGCTATTCTTATTTACAAATCAATCAGGTATTGGCCGTGGGCTACACACCTTAGAGGATACCCATAAAGTTAATGCCAGAATGGAAGAAGTCATCGGGCTTAAGCGTCCCCTATTTACTGATATCTGTATAGCTCCAGAAGGACCTAAAGACCCGATCGTATATCGCAAACCCTCCCCTCGTTTTATTTTAGAATCTATTACGAAATTTGATTTAGATCCAACGCAGTGCTGGATGGTGGGTGATTCAGAAGCAGATATTAAAGCTGCACTTGCAGCAGGTATTAAAATTGCCGCAGTTAAAACAGGTAAAATTGATCCGTCATCACTTGAAGTGGTAGCAGAAAATAAAGTTCCTATATTTGAAAACTTTGCAGCTTTCATAAATCAATATCTGCTTACTTCTGCTCATGCCTAAACTGCGACTCGATGAACTTGTCGTCTTAAGAGGTCTTGCTCCAACTCGAGCTCAGGCCAAAGCCATGATTATGGCAGGGCGGGTCAGGAAAGGAACAGAACGCTTGGATAAGCCCGGTAAAGAATTTCCAGATGATTCAGTAATTAGTCTCACAGAGACTCCACGGTTTGTAAGTCGTGGCGGCGAAAAACTTACCGCTGCAATTGAACAATTTAATCTCAAGTTTAAAGATCTGCATGTACTTGATGTGGGTGCCTCAACGGGCGGGTTTACCGATTGCTCGCTACAGGCAGGTGCACTTGATGTGACGTGTGTAGATGTTGGGCGTGCCCAGTTACACCCCAAGCTGATCGCTGATCCACGTGTCACAAACTTAGAAAAAGTAAATGCTCGGACTTTAAAATTAGGAGATCTCCCGCGTACCAGTTATGATGCTTTAGTGATGGATCTTTCTTTTATATCGCTGCGCTCAGTCCTTCCTGCAGTTTGGCCTTTCTTAAAGCCGGGTGGCTTTTTAATTGCGTTAGTTAAACCTCAGTTTGAAGCAGGAAAAGTTGAGGCTGATAGAGGTAGAGGCGTAATTAAAGACCCTGCAGTTCGGGCTAAAGTGCTTCAAACTATCAAAGAATTTTCTTTAACTGAACTCCCTGAAGCTAATTTAATTGGGACTATAGATTCTCCTATTACCGGTGCAGATGGTAACCATGAATACCTTCTAGGACTCAAAAAAGGATAGTTTTTTGAGTCTGAAAAAATCTCGTCTTCTTTAAGTAAGCGGTGCGTAATAGTCCTCACTCTTAATTCCATACCATGCCTAAGATTCGCTCACTCGCTTTTGTAGTAAATGACGACAAGGCTGGAGCACACGCTCTGGAACAAGAACTTGCCGCAATTGCTCGTACGTTGAAGGTTAAATATAAACGTACCTCACGTCTAACCCTACCTACAGGATATCTCACAGGCGTAGATGCTTGCTGTGTTATTGGAGGAGATGGAACACTGCTTGGAGTTGCAGCAGAAGCAGCACGAGCCCAAGTACCTATCATTGGTATTAATCGTGGAAGCTTAGGCTTTCTTACAACATTTTCTGCAGACCAAGCACGTGAGCATTTTGTAAAACTACTGGGCGGCTCTTTTAAGACAGAATCAAGAGCAATGCTGGAGTGCTCGGTAGGTGCGAACCGCAGCGATCTTGCTTTAAATGACGTCCTAGTTAAGTCCGCCACTAATTCACGGCTTATTCGCTTAGAAGTTTATGCTAACGAAGAACTCGTTACTGACTACTTATGTGACGGGATTATCTTTTCTACACCTACAGGTTCTACGGCATACACACTTTCAGCTGGAGGACCGATCATTCATCCTGCCTCTGCAGTAATAGCAATGACTCCTATCTGCCCACATACGCTGAGTAATCGCTCCATTATATTTAATGAGTCCGTTAAACTAAGAGTCGAAAATTGCTCAAAAGGCGCAAACCTATTAGTTGCTATCGATGGACAGCGTAATCTAAGAGTCACTAAAGATTCACCTGTGCGTATTGGTATTTCTAAGAAACACCTTACCCTAGCCCATCAATCCAACTACGAACATTTTTCTGTAGTACGTGAAAAATTAAAGTGGAGTGGCGGTTTCTCAGAAACAAAGCACTAAAAAACCTCGGCCGATTAAGCCGAGGTTTGTGAGAGTAAACTTCGAACTAAATTAGTTCTTTGGTGCAGGTGCTGCGCCTTCTGCTGGAGCAGGAGCATCTTCTGTCTTCTTCTTTTTCTTCTTCTTTTTCTTCTTTTTTGGAGCTTCTGTTGAACCATCAGCAGGAGCTGGTGCTACTGCAGGAGCTGCTGGTGCTGTTGGAGCACTTTGTGCTTTCATGACAGGAGTCATGAAGGACACGATTACTGCGAGCACGCTCGCAAGGAGGGTAATTTTTGATAACGATTTTTTCATATAATATGAGGTACTAAGACAGACGTTTATAAAACGAAAGGGTTGCTAGGGAAACGTAATTCGAGTCGTACAAAGCATCTAGCTCAGATGTCTGATACATTACACAAAATTAAACTGTACAAGTAATTTATTAAACTACGGACTGACAATTACTTGTGTCATTTTATAAGCATTAAAATATTTATTAGCGAAACGCGCTAAATCCTCAATACTCACGGCCTCAATTTTAGAATCATACTGCTTCCAGTGATCAGCTGCTCTACCCTGTAAAACATCAAGTCCTGCATGGAAGGCTTTCGCTGCATTGGTTTGTAGACCCTGACGTCTGCCAGCCTTAAGTCTGGCCTTACAGCGCTCTAGCTCATCAGTTTGAACTTTCCCTGATGCTACGCGCTTAATCTCCAGGTTTATCTCTTCGAGTACCTCATTTTCTTTTCCAGGCTGAGTGCCTGCATAAAAGAAAAACATTCCAGCATTTAAACCCGTTATACGAGAGGATCTAACAAAATAAGCTAGGGCTTTTTGTTCACGCACACGCTCAAAGAGTTGTGAAGCCATACCGCTAAACAGTTCATCAGCAACTTCACCAATATAAAAATCTGGATCCAATAAATCAGGCCCAAGATAAGCCTGCAAAACTACGGCCTGTTCGCGAGCACGTGTATGTTTAAATAAGCCAACATTCGCAGGGAATGCGGGCAGCTGTTCTTTGGTCAATGTCTTAGGGGCACTTCCCTTCGGCAACTTGAGTAGAAACGTTTTAATTTTAACTATAATTGCTGCAGGGATATCTCCAGAAATTGAAAAAACAATATTAGAGGCTACAAATAGTTTTTTGTAGAGCGCTTTAATATCCTGAACAGACAATGTCTCAACCCCGGATAACTCACCCTGGGAATCTAGAGAAAACGGATGTTTACCAAAAAATGTTTTGCGCAATATTTTACGTGCCTCAGTAACAACATCATCATGATCCCTACGCAGTGAAGCACACTGGGTATCTTTTTCTAACTTAAAACTTGATGTGGTAAAGGTAGGATTAAGAACTGCATCTGTAATTAAAGTAAGTGCACGCTCAACATCTGGCGGTAGTACCTCTGCTGCTAAGCCAATGCTATTACTTCCATAAAACGGTGTAAACATACCACCTACTTCTTCAATATACTCAGCCACCTCAGTAGCGGTTCTTGTCTTCGTGTCTTTAACTAAAAGATTAGCTAAGAGAGCTGTTGCACCACGCGCCTTCTCATCCTCATGCATAGGGCCACCCTGCGCTAATAGGCGCATGTGAACGTTGGGTAAACGCCTATCTATTTGAATGAGTAAGCGCGCACCATTCTTAAGAGTAATTTCTTCGATCTTATCACTTGAACCAGGCTTTACTGTAATTTCTAGACTTTCTTTTTTTGTGGCAGATGGATTGATTGAAACAACAGATCTGTGTTCATCAACTAGGTATGCATTAAGCACACGTTTTAAATCCTGAGGGGTAACGCGAGCTAAACGTTCAAAATAACTGCGACTGAATCCTAGATCACCGACCACAATTTCAGCTGTACCTAAGCGAGAGGCTTGACCACTCATTGTTTGTCGGCCTGCGATTTCAGCTACCACTAATTGCCTAATCGCTTTGCGAATCTGCGTAGGACTAAATCCTTTTTTTCTGCACTGCTTTAAAACAAAATCAATTCGTTTAGATGCTTCTAGGCGCTTATCTCCGTCACTAGTAAAAGATATGCAAAAAAGACCGCATGTTCCTGGGTTCCAAGATGAGGAATCAATACTATGCACTAATCCAGTTTTCTCGTGAAGCTCTTGCCAGAGTATTGAACTATCGCCGCTACCAAGAATCATTGAAAGTAAATCCAAGATTGGTGCGTCAGGATGAGTGAGCCCCGGAATTTGCCATGAAATAGCAACTCGAGAGACCTCAACATCTTCGAAACGATTTGCTTCACGTGGCCCTAATTGACCTGGCTCATCTGAAATTAAAATAGGTGCAAGTGCCGCACGAGGCGTTTTACCAAAATGCTCTTCAATTGAGGATTTAACTTTCGCACAGTTGATGGCACCAACTACGACAACTACTATGTTATTAGGAACATAGCGTTTGCTGTAATATGAAACGATCGTTTCACGCGTCGTTGCAGAAAACACATCTTTATGCCCTATCACTGGCTGCCTGTAGGGATGTTCTCTAAAGGATGTAGAAAATACAGACTCCCAAAGTCGATCATCAGGATCGTCTTGTGTCATCGCAATCTCACGCAAAATCACGTCTTTTTCTTTTGTCACTTCTTCAGCAGGTAGAGTCGAGTGAAGGACTGCATCTGCAAGTAGGTCGATAGCAACTTCCGTATGCTCACTAGGTAAATCAATATAATATACCGTACGATCAAAAGTCGTGTACGCATTAATGTAGCCACCATGCGCTTGAACACTGGCAGAGATTTCACGGCCTGAACGTCTTTTGGTTCCTTTGAATAGTAGATGCTCTAAGTAATGGGATAATCCTGCTCCCAGTGACTCACCCTCATGAATACTACCCGTCTTTACCCAAACCTGAACTGAAGCCAAGGCAGCAGAGTAATCAGGCTTCATTATGACAGTAAGGCCATTATGGAGCTGTAAACGCTCTACTCCCTCATTCCAGAAAGGCTCAAGCAACTTCAGATCCGAAGAAATGGTAGAAATAGGCATAGATATAGCGAAGAATGCAGACGGTATCTACTTTGGGAGCATGAGCAATGCGTCTTAAACAGCTCAAGAGCTTGATTTAGCGATATTAGGCATATCTACACCTACCCTAGACTTAGTACGGGGTAAATAAGGCTTAACAAAGGCCTCTTCGAAATCATACAGCTTGTCGAAATCCTCAGGCTTATCCCCATCGTTTTTACTAAATACTTTATAATCTATAAGGTTAAATACGATATCTCCAAAATCGCGGCATCGTTTAACTCCCCAATTGTTAAGCACTGTCTTTGCCATAGGACCATACTGATCCAAGGCGAAGAGACGTAGGCCATCTAAGAGCTCCTTGCCACTAACATGTTTTGATCCTGCAGCAGACTTATCGCGTTTTTTTGTTTCCTTAACTGTGTAGTCCAAACCAAAGCGCACAAAATCATAAGCCCGCCGGTCAAAACGGGTGTCATCTTTACAAATTAAGATTATGATATCTGAAAATTCTGAGTCTTGCATGACTGTGATTAAGCAAAGCTAATTCTGAAGGTAGAATTATGATCAGCAAATAAAAGCATTACTGCTGACTATACTACTTAAAAAAGTTAAAACGTCAAAGAGTGTAAAGCTATGTAATTGATCACAAAAAAAAGCGGCCTAAATAGGCCGCTTTGATAAAATAATCTAAAAAAATTTATTCTTTTGGAGCAGGAAGCGGTGCTGGAGGCTGAGCCATAGCACTATCACTTGCGCGACGAGCAATGATTTCAACCAAACGTTGGATCTCAAGATTTGAGTTCTGCTCACTGATGCGTGTAGTTTCTACTTCTTTTAAGAGATCAAAGTCTTCTCTGTTGAGTGCTTCTTTTTCTTTGTGAAGTGTATCTAACTGAATTTGAAGTTCTGATGCTTTCTTTGAAAAACGATCTGCATCAGCAGTGTTACGGTCAATTTCGTCTTGAATCTTCTTTGTATCAGCCTGCCATTTAGCTTCGGATGCTGCTAATTGAGCTGCATCAGCCGCAGCTTGCTCTTTGGCATGCTTATCAGCGGAGATCTTTGCTTGTGCTTCGGCTTCCCTCTTCTTGGCATCTGATGCGGCCTTTTCGCGAGCAACTTGCAGCGCAACAACGTGCTGGCGTTCTGCAACCTTATCCATCTCCTGATTGTAGAAGAACAAGAAAACGACCAGCAAAAGTGCTGGGAATATAACGTACATCCATTTTTTCATAACAAATTAAATAAAGTGTTTAAGGTTGGGAGCGGATGTTAGTCTTTTTTCTTAGCCGCTGCTAAAGCTGCAGCACGATCTGCTGCTGCTTTTGCATCTGCTGCTGCTATTTTATCAAGAACTGCAGCTAGTGCCTTAGCATTAACTTCAGCTTTAACTACTGACTCGTTTAAAAATCTCTTCTGATTTTGAAGCACTTGCTTGTCTGTTTTAATTTTGGAAATTTCTTCCTTAACAACAGCAACGTCTTTTTGAAGTTTTTCTACATCGTCACGAAACTTTTGACGATCTTGGAAGGATTTTTCACGGGATTGGAAAGCTGTTTGGCGCTCATCTGCACGTTTAGCTTTGAGTGCTTCTTTTTCAGCCTTTTCTTTCTTATGGCGCTCTTGAGCTACTAGAGCTTCATCGATAGCCTTCTGGCGTTGAGCATTCTGGTGTTGAATCTCTACCTGCTTTGATTGCTCAACAGCAGCAGCTTTAGCAGCTATGACTTGTTCATAACCCTCACGGAAATGAAGATAATAGGCAACGAATGCCACAAGCGCCACAACCGGCGGGAGAATATATAACGACTTTTTCTTCATGTTAAAGAGTTGGGATTAATATGATTGTGCTTTAGCTGTAGCTTTTTCTGCTTCACGTGCAGCAATAGCTTCTTTGATGCCTTGTTTCAAACGAGCAAGGTCCTTAACCGGTGCACCCTTATAGGTCATTGCTTTATCGCATGCCTGAAGAGCGTCATCAAATTTACCTAAGCTGTAAGCAGAGAATGATAATAGCTGATACGTAGCGTAAGTTTTAGCACCTAAGTGCCCCTTAGCCGCTGCAATCTTACAGTGGTTGTAAACTTCCTGTGTGTTATCTAGACCGTAGTAAATTTCCGCGATTTGCTTATCAATTTCACCCATTTCTGAGTACTGAGGAATTTGAGAAGCTTCCTTCAAAATTGAAATAGCCTGCAATTCACGATTCACTTGTAGGTAGAAATAAGCGAGAACCTCCCAGTTCTTTAAATCGTTATCGATTTTACCAGTTTTTAAACCATTATACATGAGTTCAGTCGCTTTACCGAACTGACTTACCTGGTTGTATAGAGTAACTAAATTGTAGTTATCTTTAGGAGAGTTTAAGAAACCTAATGCCTGAGCGCGTTCTACAGTGATGATAGCACGTGCATAGTATGAACGTTGCTTATCTGGATTCTTCTCACCTGTAGTTCCAGCTAAGTTATTATAAGCAGCCATAAGCTGCAGCCAGTAATCACGTGATTGTGGATGTACTTTAACTAAATGCTCTAGGTAATGAGCTGCCAATTCGGTCTCACCTTGTTGTTGAAGAATTACTACGTAGATTTGATAGAACGGTTCACGAGGACGAACTTCAGTCTTGAAGGCATATTCAATTTGAACGCGTGCTTTAGCTAGATACTCAGCATCTATACGGTCAGGATTGCTAACTGCTTTATAATATAAAAGAGAAGTGTAAAACAGACGATCCTCTTGACGAGGTTTTGGCGTCTTAGCGATCCACTTGGTCATGTGTGCAATGGAGCGGTCGTAATATTGACGTTGTTTTGGGTCTGTGGACTTTAAGTTTAGCGCCCCCATGTAATAACCCTGTGCCAAAAACTGCTCATGTTGAATAACATCTTTAGCAGCCAAATAATCTGGATGAGCTGGTAAAACATCCATCATGGATTCCCAAATGCTTACAGCCTTGAGTGGATTTTCCTTACCTTGGAAATAAATCTTAGCTTCCGTATCACGTGATACGAAAACGTCGTAACTATCTGGTTTATTCTTTGCAATAACAGCATCAAGAATAGTAATTGCTCCATCCCAATTCTTGGTATCAAGCATTGGCTTTAGCGTTTGGAATGAAGCGCTAGTTTCTTCAGCCAAACTCGGTGTTTCTTTTTCTTGAGCACGACTAGTAGAAACACCAGAAACTGCAATTGCAGCTAAAAGAAGTGAAGAGAATCTCAGGGTAAATGGACGCATGGAGCAGTTAATCTTATTCGTCGTTATTTAATGTAAATACGATCGGCACTTGCATGTGCGTATTGACCGTATGACCACCACGTTTACCTGGGCGGAATTTCCACTTAGCAACTGCTTGCACAGCTGAAGATTCAAATTCGCGTTGGCTAGAGCTAGCAGCAAATGCGTTACGCACGTTACCTGCTGTATCTACGATAAAATCAACAACCACTTGTCCTGAAATACCAGCACGGCGCATTTCAAAAGGATACTGGGGATGCACTTGAACTGTAGCTACTGGGATTTGATCTAACTTTGAAATATCAAAGATTTCACCAATACCCTTAGCCCACTGACCGGTATTCTGAGGAATAACAATCGAGCCCTTCATTGATACGTTTTCTGGTGGTGGTGGCTCAAGTTTTTGTACGAAAGATGTGTCTGTGACTAATTGTGGTACGTCATTTTGCATCGGAGGTGCAAAATCCACAGGAGCTTGTTGCTGCTGAGTATCATCTACAGGCTCTGGTTCATCGGGCTCGATCTTTGGCATTTCCATAAGCAATACCGTAGGAGCCTTCTCCTTCGGTTTAGCTTTTGGAGCACCATGCGCAACAATTTCTCCGATCCATGCTGTTCCAGCGTGAATTAGGAGTGAAACTAAAATACCGATGATAAGATCGCGACGCATGTAATGGAAAATCGGTTACGTTTTGGATTATTGTCCGGTAGGACGAACGCGGGTTTCAACAGAGACCTGGTCTATGCCAGCCTTACGCACTTGATCAAGGGCGTAAACGGTATCGCCAAAGTGTGCTTTGCCATCTGCTGCAATAAGAACACGTGGATTCTGAGTTGCTTTACGATACTGCTCTAAACGTGGAACAATATCACTTACAGTAATTAACTCACGATTCCAGTAAGCAGTACCAGCGTCAGACATTTGAATCGTAACCATATCATTATCATCCTTAGTGGCAGCACTCTGGGAGGCCACAGGTAGATTGATAGGCAATGAAACAATTTTACTTAAGGAAAGTGTGAATAAAACGAATGTAGCTAGCAAAAAGAAGATAACGTCGATCAGAGGTATAATCTCGATACGTGCTGCTTTCTTTTCGGTTGGTGGAACTGTTGCTTTGCCGGCCATATCGTTAAAGTGGGTCTAAAAAAGAGGTGAGAATTGTGAGGGTAAGAAATTAGCTCTTACTTCCTGAATGACTCTCGGTTTCGATTAATACTTTCTGGATACCAGCCTTACGGGCTTCATCGAGAACGTAATATGCTACATTCCACATAGCTTCTGCATCACCATTAATTAAAATGTGTGCATCAGGCTCAGGATGTTGAAGATGAAATGTCTTCAAGCGATTGATGAATTCATCAAGTGAAATAGGATCTCTATCCCATGCTAATGTACCAGTAGCAGTTACTGAAACTGTTGCCCAACCTGCAGGATCACGCGGCTCACCTGTTTCGGCATTAGGCCGTGTAACAGGAATACCGTTGGATTTGTTCAGCGAGAGCGTGAACAATACGAATGTGGCAAGCAGGAAAAAGATAACATCGATCAGAGGTATAATCTCGATACGTGCTTTCTTCTTACCGCCACTGCCTCGTGAACTACCGCCGCCGGCCATGGTGCGTTGGGTGGGTTAAAGGATTAACTATCAGCGTGCGCACCAGACTTTGCTAAGTAGATCTCGAGTGCATGTGATGCATCGCCGATTTCTTGCTTAGCTTGTTCAGTACGAGCGTTAAGATAATTATAAGGGAGTAAGCAGCAGATTGCGATGAACAGACCGCAACATGTAGCAATAAGAGCTTCAGCAACACCACCGGTGATCTTACCAGCAGATTCAGCGATATTACCTGAACCTAACGCACCGAAGGTACGCATCATACCAGTAACTGTAC